>Ga0126342_10004766_pt1 | contig 23337 bp, 23 predicted proteins | sample Cyp1metagenome_FD_92528 | JGI IMG/M metagenome (GOLD analysis project Ga0126342, IMG submission 92528) | Coral microbial communities from Lord Howe Island, Old Settlement Bay, Australia - Cyphastrea 1 metagenome | ecosystem: Host-associated > Invertebrates > Cnidaria > Coral ...
AACATGTCAGCGTCCTGATTTTGATGGGGTGTGTAGTGTAGATCTTGAATGAGTTTGCGATGTTCGGAGGAATTTTGATGGGGTATGTTTGAAGCTTGCCACCAATGTTTTGGGATAACATCACGACATATTGTAGGACTCAATCCTCGGCAAGAACTCATGTGAGTTGGATATCTTGTAAGACCCGGCAAGGACTCGCGTGCCTTCAGTGACCTTCAGTGACTTGGAGTTCGGCACTGCAGGGTTAGACCAACAAGGGGCGTCAACGCTGAAGGGCCCACCAGGCCATTTTTTTTTCCACTACAGCTACTGATAGCTGCTGTATTTTTCATGGAGGACATCGATTTCTTGTATTTGGGCAAGCATTTTTTCACCTCCTATATTTCAAAGTTCAAAATTCAAGGACAGCCGTGAAGCTGCTGAAGAAGTTCGGCGGCACAGAGTATGGATGCGCGTGGTTTGAAGGCCCGAAGATAGGAGATTCTTTGGTGCAGCCCGCCAACAGACGCTAGATGGATAGCCAAATTCATGAGGGCAACACACACACACATACACGCACACACACACACACGCACACACATAATTATGTATATATATATATATTATATATATATAGATTATATAGATAAGTAAGAAAGAAAGGAAGAAAGAAAGAAAGAAAGAAAGAAAGAAATAAAGAAAGAAAAAAAGAAAGAAAGAAAGAAAGAAAGAAAGAAAAGAAAGAAAGAAAGAAAGAAAGAAAGAAAGAAAGAAAGAAAGAAAGAAAGAAACAAGAAAGAAATAAAGAAAGAAAGAAAGAAAGAAAGAAACAAGAAAGAAAGAAAGAAAGAAAGAAAGAAAAGAAAGAAAGAAAGAAAGAAAGAAAGAAAGAAAGAAAGAAAGAACGAAAGAACGAAAGAAAGAAAGAAAGAAAGAAAGATAGATAGATGGGTAGGTAGGTAGATAGATAGACAGATAGACAGACAGATAGGTAGATAGATAGGTAGGTAGATAGATAGATCGATAGAGAGGGTCCCCCACGTTGCCGAAGTTTTTGATGATTTTCGTGAGAACAGATGGTTTGAAAGTCCTTTCTTTTTAACATATCCTGATGTGCTTGGGCTGTAGATGCTCCGAAAAATCCACCATAGTTCAATTTGGAAGTAATATCCAGATGGTTTGGAAATACACCGTTCTCTATATTACTATCCCCCATCTGGTGGAGCCGTTCAAAAACATCCCCGAAATGGATTGAGGGGAACCAGGGGTTAGCAATATATTTGCAGGCTAAACGCTGCAAACCGTGCTTTCCCGTAGCTTTTCCCTGAAGCCAGTGGCAGGCGCTAACGTCGCTCCGACGTTGTATTATGCCAGCAGCCGGGCTTGAACAAAAGGGGACTGGCTTAGCTTGAATCCATCTTTGAACCACGGCCAACTCAACCTGAACAATTATGGATTTTGATTCATCATTATCATGATGGGAGACTATACAATTAGCCGGCAGAGGAACTTTACATGCGAACATGGGGAAACAATTCAAAAATGAAGGTCTTAAATTGGTGATGAAAGTCGTGCTATTTTTTTTTCCGGATTTGCCAGGAGGTGATAAGGTTCTTGCAGCCTGTTGGCAACGTACGATGTATTCCTTCTAGACCATCTGATATAGGAGATCCTACATTTGGATACATTTGGAGCGACATTGGAACCGAGGAAATCATGCTGGGTACATCCTGGCTATCCTTGGGACGGAAGTGCAAAGGAGTGCTCTGCAGCTAGCTGCGGCTGGCCAGAGAATCGGAACAAAAAATCGTCCTTTTGGATGAGAATGGTCCAACTGGCACGGTGTTTATGTATATACTGTAATTTGCGGTCAAGTCGAGTAGTTTCCATCAGCTCTTGTCAACGAGCCCTGTCTCTGGGTTCTCAAGGGTGGTGATCGGAAACGCTTGGACCGCCCACCCTCCGCACCAAGTGCCCTGGGATTTGCACACCGGAAGGTATTGATTGGATCACTGTCGACAGGACAGGGTAGTATTTTCGACTAACAGGTAGACTTGTTTTACACAGATTGATGATGGCCTTGCGGACAGCTGCTCCCTGTGGGTAATTTGTAGCAACATCATGTGAACGTCCAAGCTATTGCCAGTGGCTAGCTGTCAGGGGATATGGTGCTAGCGGTTCCTGTATCGTAACCGGAATGTGTTGGTGGCAGTTTAAAAAGGAGCAGCCGGTGGCCTGATTCTCTGGTGGCCTGTGGCCTGAGTGGCGTGTCACGCGTAGCACACCTCGCAGCCGAGAAATCAATGGCCTCTGGGAACAGTGCAGATTCGAACATCAGCGAGTAGAAGTGGTTCCAGAAACATGATGCCAGCATTCTCCCCTCTGATAATTGAACAGAAATCAGCCATTTTTCCATAGCTATGTTAAATTGTCCATAGCTGGCGATGCTTCCAGCTCTCAGGCTTGGAGACCTGTGATGTAGTCCAGTGGTTCTTGGAGAAGTTGGAGCCACATATCATGGAACCACATGCCACATACATCCGCATGCCACATAGGGGAGAAGTCAGCATAGTGAACCGGATCCATTTTCGATTCCTCAGCTGATGCCTCAAATTTCGCGCCGCCCATTTCTCTCAGGGCTTGCTTTATGGATGGAGCCGGATCGCTGGATCTGTGTGGTTCCGGACGAAGGTCCTCTCCCAGCGACGCTGCATGCATTGGGCGTGCGAATGGTGGGAGAAGTGCGGGGACAGGACCATCGGACCATGGTTTGCCAGTGCCAAAACTGGGATACCAAGGGATCCAACCCATAAACTGCTCGATTTTGTTGGAGGCGGAGCAAGCAAATGGCAACACAGAAATGATCCCCACATGTTTTAATACAGTAGATGGAGTTGTGGTTTCAATTGCTGATGCAACAGCACTTACAAGTCCCCAGACTAAGCCATCCCTGTGGTTCCAAATCTGTTTATATTCCATCGCACTCTGAGGAGAGTAAACCTAGTAATCCTAAACACACGTGTTTGGGAAAGTTGGCTAAACCACCAAGTGGATCCCCTTGATTTTCGTATCCTCATCCATTCTGCAGGAATTGGACTCCTGGACACTGCGGGCAAACGTACCTGTGGTGAACTCGAAGTCTCCAGAGTTGTGGGGTGTCCTGGCGAGTATCACTTGGTTTCCATATGTGATTCTATCATTTTGCACAGGGCTTAATTTGGTACAGTATATTCAGTAATTATATACAGTATATACAGTATATATAATAGAATATTATATTCATAATATAGTATAATATAATATATAATATAATATAATATTATACTATATTTATATAATATATTATATAACAACAGAATATATTATATAATATAACAGTATATGATTGTCGATCTAAAGGTCCATGTAGAGATTGTCCAGTACAAAGGCTGCCAGGGTTCCAACATGAGACCCCCGCAAAAGATAAACGTGGGGTTCGCGAAAGATTCGCGAAATTAACTTTTTTATTCGCGAAGAATGGCCGTTTGCAGATAAAGGAATCTGGATTAATCACCATACACGTATATATATATATACAATATATATATATATATGTATAATATTTATATTCTATCATATTATATTTATAAATAAATAATTATTATATATATATATGTAATATACATACATCATATCTAGTAGTTTCTTTACAGATGTTTTTGTGGTGTTCGGGTCCCCAAACTGTTGGACCCTTCACAGACCAAGGGTGGATGCCTTTTCCCAAAATGATGGATCTTCAAAAGCTGCTACATGCTGTGCCCGTGGATAGCCTCACCGGCCGAGTCGTCCATTCCTATGGCAAGCACCAGGGCCCCATCGAGGGCGCTCTGGCGGAGGCCTTCGGCTTCACGGAAGAAGCGCGGCGCGTGATGCGCTTCGGAGAGCTGGAGAGGATCTTCAGGGCTGTGGAGATGCAGGAGAGAGAACTTCTTTCTCTTTTTTTTGGAGTTTCTCATTGTTGCTTACGCTCTGGTAATCTAACGTAGCTATGGCATATGTATATATATATAGATTTGCCCAGAAGTGTTTTTTCATTGCGAGGTTAGTTTACTGGAGGGTATGATTTAGGCAGTGAATAATGTGAAATCCCCAGTTTTATACGTCAACATCACCGTTTTGATGGGGTGCGTAAGCGTAAGCTTGAATGATTTTGAGATAGGTTTCGGATAGATCGTTCATAGGTTTATAGGGAATGGGCATCCATGCGTAGTGAATACCAAGGCACCATGTGATTTGACCCATATATATAAATGGAGGAGTGGATGACTGACGTTTGGGAGGAACCATTGATGCTTGATAGGAACTTGTGTGCGTGTTGACGCTTGAATCTCAGTTTAATCCTTGTGTCATCCAAGGGGTTACAAAATCTCATGGGACTGTTTCCGCAGTTTCCAGCCAGAACGAAAATGATGCGTAAATGGAACACGTGCTGAACCTTCGGCAGTGGTATCCCTCTGGCAAGTCGAGCTAGCGAGGGTCTTATCACATTGTTGCAAGGTCAATCGTTTTTATTTACAAAATCCGAACAGTGTGTGTACATCACTTTCGTTGACCCGCCAAACAGCTGATGGTTGTAGTATTCATACTAAAGTTCATACAGGGAATATCACGGACCTTGTTGCTAGCTAGCCGGACTAGTTTCATGGAGGGTATCCCAAAATGTTTGGAGGACCAGAACACAGAAGTTCGCCAACGCCTTCAGTGACTTCGGATTTGCTAACCACGGGATCCAACACCTTCAGTGGGGCGATGTTAACCAGCACAGAGTCGGAACATGTCGGAACCAACAAGGGTGATTATTCAACCAGGATAGAGGAGCACCGTGAAAGGTCACAAAATGAGGGTACGATGGCTTTTTTTTTGTTTGCATACCGTCCTGAAACCTTCAAGAATTACCTTTTGTGGATTGGACAGTTTTCGAGTTTTTCCACTTTTTCTTTTGGTTTCCCTCCTTGGATGTTTCACAATTCAACCTTCAAGGGAAGCCACAAGCCTTCTGAAATGCTTCGGCAAAGAGAGTCATGGCTCTGTGTGGTTTGAAGGCCGGCAGCCGAAGCTGGACGGGCTGTCTGTTGATCTTAGATGGAAAAATATGTAGCTGTGTTTATGGTATTTCCATGCTTCTGCCCATGTGAGGAGCCTGCAACCATAATCCGGATACTTTGGCGCACCCTGCCCAAGGACGGAATCTAAACTGTAGAGAAAACATCTACCCAGCATGGCAAGATGAAACGATCCACAGACCCCAAACGGATAGCCAAATTCATGAGGAGAGGGTTTCCTCTTTGACCCAAGTTCTTGATGGTTTTTGCGGCGGTGTAAACCAATGTTTTTGGAAATCCCCACATTTTATGCCCGCATGTTCTTCTTACATGCGACCGGGGTGACCGTGGTCCAAAAAGAAACACCTTGCAATCGGGGAACTATATACAGTAAGTCTTGATCTGAAATACTTCCAGATGGTTTGGAATCCATTTTATAATCTGCCATCTTGTGAAGCAAATCTACAACATCCCGGAATGACAGGGGTTGGCCCTATATTGGAAGGGCAACAACTAAAACAACATGCTTTCCCGAGATTTTTCCATGACAGGGGCAATCAGCGCTCCGACCCTCTATTTTGCCAGCAGCTAGGCTTGGAAGGTCCGGATGAGCTGTGGGTTTTATCTTTGAACTGAGGCCAATTCAAGCAGAAAATCCCTGGATAACCATGAAAGATGGGAGATGAATCAGTAGGGGATCTTGCAAACAGACATGCTGGTCTTAGGGTTGGTGATTCAAGTCCCATTTTTTCGTGGAGTTGTCAGAAGGAAATAGATTGGATGGTATGTCTTTGGAAAAGTACACAGCAATAAGTCCTGAAGCTTGGTGATCAAGGGACCTACTTCAAATGGGCCTGTCTTTTATAGCTGACAGAGGCGAATTGGGGCCTTTAAAAGCAATGTGAAAGGCCGAAACATCATCAAGCAAAGCGGATTGGCCGATTTTGCTCAAACAAGACCAATTGTTTGCATGCTATCTCAGCCTACAGCCTGGCAACGTACAATGTATCCCTTCTAGACTCTAAGACCATTTGATATAGGAGATCCTACATTTGGAGTGACCCTGGAACCTAGGAAATCGCGCTGGCTACATTCTCGCTATACTTGGGACGGAAGTGTCGCGCTCTACATCAGCAACACGTTGCACTATACTCTGATGGAACTTATTGCCCGGTTGGATGAGAATTGTGGCTGTCGAAACTTCCTCAGGCTGAATTGTTTCACCTTTGCGGTCACAGAACGTAGGTAGCCTTCCCTGTTCACCCGTTTTTACGAGCCCTGGAGGGTTCGAAAGTGTGGTAATCTGGGAGCTGCTTGCACCGCCTTTTAATGAGCCAAGTGCTTTCTCGGAAGCTGCTTGCACTGCCGTTTCACTGAGCCAAGTGCCTAGGATCCACGCCGGAAGGTGCTGATTTGATCACTGCATACAGCTGCTCTGTTTGGAAGAGAATTCGCAATCCCTGGAATGTGTTGGTGACATGCGCAACGTTCAAGGAGCAGCTGAACATAGCTAAAGTATGCCAAGTATGCTAAAGTGCCTTATTTTCTGGTGTGTCAAGCTCAAAAAACGACTCTCTTCTCATCTAGCACACCTCCCAAGCAGAAAAGGCTTGCCAATGTCGAAGCAAAAAATGCGCCGGAGCGGATTTGAACATCCAGCAGGTTTGACATCCAGACCGTCTTTGTTGGGTGCAGGAAAGGGCCCCCTAGAAGTTGGTGAAACATGGTGAAACTATATAATCCGCAACTAAATATAATATATATATAGATATGATATATCATATATATATATATATTCATTTATATATCCACCATAAATATCCATAAATCAGTCTTATTATATGGTGCTCATACCCACATTGTTGGTGATGCCCGCTTGGTCTTGTACGCAGGCGTTGCGTGGACTTTGGCTTTGAAGGTGGAGCTGATGATGGTCGCTTGAATCATGAGTACTCCAAAGAAATCCTAGGTCCTAAGATGCCAAAAAAAATGGGAACGTGTTGAACTGTAAATTCCCATCACTTCTGGAGATCTTCCCATGTTTTTCCCATGTTTTTCTCTCAAAATCGACCGCGCCTTAGGAGCTCATGGGATCCGGCAAGGACATGCATCCATCCAGCTGGGGATCCTAGTCATACTAGTTTTTGCGGTAGCCAAGGGAGGCAATGGGATTTTAGCAACAAATATATGGGACAATATATGAAAATCAAGGGCGATATTACCTGGTTTGTTGGGATGGTGTTGTTTTCTGGACATAACATGGGAATATCATGGGATATGTTGGGATATAAGCAACAAAAATAACGATACCATCTGGTTATTTAACGTTGCAAACCATTTTTAAGAGAGGTAAATCATCATTTTTATCATCGGGCTAGCTATGGGCAATTATCCATAGCTATGTTAAATAACCTGAGTATATATATATATATATTGTTGATTAAATTATATTGGATATATAAATATATCTGTACGCATACACACACACAATTCCATCATATTTGTCCCATCACATGGATGATATATTATTATTAATATGATTTTAAGGGAATATATTTAGTGTAGAATCATGTTGACTCGTAGCCACTTTTTTGGGGAAATATTCTAGTTTTGCCTTTTTGTTATCTACCCATTTTCCCCCAATGTATCTGGGGTGTGAGGAGCAACCCTGAAAAGGGGGGGTTATATGACCAAGCAACTTCTGAGATTTAATGGTATGTATAACCATGGTAACCATGGGTTTGGCCGACGTTTGGCCATTTTGAGAGGGAAAATGATTCGCCAGCAGATTTACAGTAAGGGCATTTATTTTGGACAAACCCATGTAGAATAAGGATATGATTCATGATGTTGAGCAAACTCATCCTTGGTGCTGGTCTGAAGTGAATGGCATGCTTATGCTTGTAGAAAATAGCAACCAGTTTCATCCCTTTAAGATGTATGTATTCCCATAACATTTGATTGCTTTCAAAGGTCAACTATCCAAAAAAACGTTGCCGTTAGCCAATGGCTCATTTGTGATGCTCCCGCAGTCGCGAGCGTGTGAGTCACCGAAGATGCTGAGATCTTTCTTCAGGAAACAGCAAAATTTGGCCATTGGATCATCAGGAAGCACCGATGCTTTGTTTTTGGCAGAGAATCCTGGCAACTCTTGGCGCTAAGCCAGTTACACTCACCCTGACCCCCCAACCCATCTCCGTCATGGAGCCAACCAGCGGCTGCCATGGCTCATACACATCCACTTCTGGTCTTGGATGTCGGCTCCTTGTTGGCATTTTTGTTGGGTCAGAGCTCTGACCAGCAAATTGGCTGGTCTAAAGTTGGGTCTGAAAGTTCACCAATGTTTCAATTTTTCTTTTTTTTTAACAAAGATGAGAAGAAATTCTTCGTACTTTTTATTTTAAACCCTGATGGTATTTGTCTGGATGCATTTCATCCTTCAAGATAACATGATCAGATAATATTTCGCTGATAAGCTTGTCGTAAATCCGTTTCTGTGGGATATCATCTTTATTCTCTATATATATCTGTATCTCCTCATTCTTGCTGGGGTACGCTGTTACACCCAACATTTTTCAATGTTCAGACGGTCGAACCCAGATTCTGACTGGCTAAAATCTATCATTTTGTTCATTCACCCAATCTTCTCGCCAGTGACCTCCACCTTTTCTTGGCTTAGACCCTACATGTTCATTGCCTATAAAATCCAAATTTTTGTTCTTAAATTCCGATTTTGGATGATTGTTACCCCTAAGCCCAGGTTTCCCCCAGATTTTCCTGGTTCAACCCATGGTAATTCCCTGGGAGTTCATCCCAGGTGGTGGCACGTTACGCCTGGGCTTTGCTGCCGGCGTGCCCTCCTGCGGCCGGCGAAAAGGTGCGGTCCGCGCAGAGCCCAACTGCTGTGGAGAGCCGTGGCCCAAGCGAGGCGAGGTTTGGACCACGAAAAATGGGGAGAATTGGGGGTTTTGGATTTTTTTCTGGATGATTTTTTGGAGAATGAAGCAGTTTTTTTGGGTCTAAGATTGACTAAGAATGGGGTTCATACCATTGTGGGGGGTTGCATATTTGAAGACGAATCCATGTTGGTGTAGGGCTCAGTTGCGGCCCAGCTGCTCCAGACTTGACCATGGAGATGCCCAATTTTTTCTGCAAAGGTGTGGTGTTCTGGGTAATGATCACTAAGATACACAGAGAAGTTTCCAATAACCACGAAGACTTTCGCGATTTTTGGATCTTCCCCACCTTTTTGATCCTGGTTTTGTTCCACTGCCACCAGTGCAGGTGGCGCAAAATCACTGCGACTCTATGGTGAGGAGCTGGCGCAAAAGCTGCCATCGTATCAGCTTCAACGGCCCAGCCGCAGGGGGCTGCTGCTGGATCTGCAGATGCAGAAGAAGATCTGGATGGATGTACTGAGCAGGTTGGACCTGCAGGGAAGAGACTTGCCTTGCAAAACGTGTTTTGATTTGATTGAAAAAAGGATGAAAAAAGGTGGCAGGTGCCACTCTTAGCGGAATTCAGAGAAATTTTGCCGGTCATCTGATAGGTATTTTGAACAGTTGCTCTGTTTGGGAGTATATAGGTAATTTGGAGTTCTCACTTGGCTAAGGAGTGATAATGCCACAACTGGTGAGTGATAAATCGTTGGTGACGTTTGGTAGGGAAGTAGGTGGCCTAGCTGTGAAGAGAAAATAATGAATGTCACAAGTGATGTGGTCTCGAAGGGTGCTGTTAGTTCGAGTAACGCTTTTGGGTATCTCGGATAGTAACTCTTTGGATGATGGTGTAGGGACCCCACATTTGACTGGCAAGCTGGGTGCTGGAATCCTGTAAAGGGTCAAGAATCGTGAAATCCGAAACTGCATGCACTACTAGAAGGATCTGCAAATCTTTGGATTGAAGTGTCTTGAGTGTTGATGCAAAATGGCCTCATAGCTAAAATGGGTCTGTCTAAAAATGGTATACCCCCAAAATGCCAATGTATCCAATGTTAGGGGAAATGGAACGGAAATTATGATTCACTGGATTTTGAGGTAATACCAATGGGAATATCACGATCCTAAAATGGAGGTACGTTAGTACCATATTTTTGGCAATATCTTGTGGGGATATTCCCACAAACATAGCCCTGAAAAATAGGCCTGTTGTTATAGCGAAACTGGGCGGTGCGTAGGAAAACTCTCCGACTTGGCCGTGCTGGCCGTATTGGCACCTTTGACGCCCGACGCCTGGCAGCAGCAGCCGTTGTGCTGTGGAGTCGGCCACTCCAAGGGGATGCGAACTATAGTCAATTCGTAGTAACTAAAAAAAGCGAAAGGTCATTCATCAGTATTTTAAGATATTTTTAAAGTCAGATTTTTGTTTTTGATCTTTATCTGGGGCTATACCATTGACAGTCACAATCCGTGCGTCTTCTCGGGTCTTGGACTAGTCACAACTCATTCTTTGGATCCTGGATTCTTCACATCTGTTGTTGGGAAGTGTTAGAGGACGTGTGTATCTTAAAAGTTGGGACCTGCTGATTTTTTTTCAGATCTATATACATACGAAACATTGCATAGAACCTGGAAAATGTACCCCCGCTGCCATTCTGGACACTTTTCCCTTTCCATCTTGTTTCCCTCTGGGGCTTGTCTGAACATTTACTTTATATACTACCAATTTCATGACAATTTGTGGCAACGTTACCCTAGTCATGGAACATGGCCAGGTTTCAAAAGTAGATCATCCACAACATTTTTCACAGCTTTTTTTACCTTTAAATTACCAGAGGGGAAATGTGGTTTGAACCATAGGAAAAACGACCTGGTGGCCCTCCATTGCTTTTCAGGAGGTGGTGGTGCAGGAGGTGGTGGCCATTCTAGTAGAAGACCTGGGCTTCGCCGATGCTTCGGTCGTGGAGTCCTGTAGTGTTGCGCTGAAGAGTCCAGGTTGGGGCCATGGAAAATGGGGCCATGAGCAGCTAATTTGGTGGCGATTTTCAGAGGGAACATGGTGATTTCAACTGAATGGAATGTGGTTTTGCCTTAGATTTTGAGGGAAACGAGGGCATTTTTTGGGATGTGGAAGCCAGGTTTGAGGTTTCAAATCAGTGAAATTGGAGAAAGATGGAAAGACGTGAGCAAGGACCAGATTGTGTGGCTTATGAATGGCAGTTTCGCACCTGCGAATGGCACGATCTCCGCGACTCGCAGATAGGCTTGTTGCCAATGCAATAGATACTCTAGATGCTCCATAAATCCAAGGTTTTGCCAAGTGAAATGGCTTTGTCCGGTCTTTCACCATATTTCCCACTAAGATGGTGACTTGATGGTTCCTCAGACAAACCGCAGGCCTTTCGTCCATGCTGCGCAGCTGTTCGCCATCGCCCTGCTGCACCGTGCTGAGTCTGGGCTTCTCCGCCTGCTTCGCTCAGCCCTGCGTGGAAGGCAAGGCCATCGGCTCCGCGGGCAGGCGATGTCCGGTGGGAGGACGCGTGCTGACGAATCTCTTGTTGGACACTTGGCGACCACAAGGTGGTGGCCCTACAAATCCCCCAATAACTATAGAAATAGCTACCACAGACCATGGTTAACCATGGTTAACCTAGTTGCAAACCAACTTAGCCATCTCAGGGCCCCACTTTGCAGGCATCTTGTGGCATTGTAGGTGTTTTTTTTTAAATTGGATACCTTCAACGGTATATCATAGAAGAAAAAATGTGATCCATCACCAGGCATGACCTTGGATAGAGTTTCTCACCTGTTGTGCTTGTGAAAGGAAAGTCTTAAGCTTCGACATTACGATCTCTCGCACTCCTGGTTGCTGGCCCAAGACATCGTCGAAAAGACTTGCCTGGTGGTCCGCGACGCCAAGCAGACGCAGATCCCTCCCAAGCCGGTGACCTACGTCCTGCCGGACGACAAGTGCATGAGCGGATATGTTGCGGAGACTGAGAATGAAGATGCTTGACATGGTGGGATTTGATTCTGGGAGAAGGCTCCTCATCTTGGGTGTGTCCACTTTCTACCTTTTCTTCCTGACCAAAAGGACAACTTAACCTTCAAATGATGGATGAAATCAACGAAGAATATTAAGCAACCATCAGCTGGTGGATAAAATCACCACTCAACAATGAATCAACCATTGCATGTGGGATAAAATGGATAAAATATAATCAACAACTAAATCAACTATCAAATTCCGGTGCTAAATCAATATATCAGGTGTTCTTTTCCATGAGTTTTGGGATGCTTTTTGTGAAAACTTCCAGCTTCGGTGCCTAGGAGTCTACCGAGACCGGCTCAAAGCAGAGCGTGACACTGAGCCTGGAACGACTGATCCCAGAGGCCTTGTTCCGACCGCAGGACTTTGGCATTCCATCGGCTGGGGTGGCTGGGCTGACATGGTGGACTCTGCAGTGGAAGGAGAAATGGCTGGAAAATCAGGATGTTGTTTTTGTTTCACCGTCCCTGTTGGAGTGGCCAAATGATACCTATACTTTGCTGCGGTTTTCCCTAGCCCCCCCCTTCAACAAAAGATCCAGTTTGCTTCAAAATTCTACAGTCCACATATTCCCCATCCCAAGCTCCTCGAAAATCCCATCCCCTCATCCTTCCGAGGTCTCTGAATTGGTGGTCCAGGCTATCACGGCCGTGTGCGAAGTCACCTGGCGTCCCTTCCTCAGTCGCCTTGTCCTGTGCGGGGCCCTGGCGAGGCTGCCCGGGCTGCGCCAGCGGCTGCAAAGGGAGCTACGTGCCGAGTTGCCGAGCGAATGGCCTGTGGAGTTGCTGATGGAGGAGGAACCGGAGTGGTCCGTGTGGCAAGGTGAGGGGTTGGGATGGGATGGGGAAGGTGGGGATGGAGTTTTTCGAAATTTGTTGGATGTTTTCGTGTGTTTGGAGGTTTGGAAAGGATGAGCTCTGACATGTTTGAGGGCCAGATTTGCATGACCCGACAAAAAAAGGGATTGGTATGTAGAAAACTTAACTTAGGGGCCGACCAACATGTTTCATCATTCCAAGATTCCAAACTGAACAATGATCAGCTTGGAAAAGCAACTGACTCTTTAATTTAAGATATTGAGGAAGATTTATGGGGCATCCTAGATGCCCATTGGACATGGGCAGATGGGGTCATGAATGGCATGCCAGGTGCAGTGCAACATGCCCTGCATGCAGAGGGTCTGTGGGGTCGCGTGAATCCAGCAGATCAGATGGACGACGAAGAGGTGGAGGAGGAGGAGGAGGAGGAGGCTGGGATCGGAAGGGGTTGGGGCAACCAACGTTTGGGGAGAGAATCAATTGGCAGATGTGCCTGTAAAAAATGGGGTACCGGGTAAAAGATAGTAAAAGAACTGTGACTTGAGACAATCCAATATTTCCCGAACGGTTAACCTTCGAGAACAAGGTGATGTTGTTGAGGATGCAGCCGTAATTCCATAAGCATAGACCTTTGTGTGATCAAGGTCATTCCCATGGCGGTTTTGGGTCGAAATATGTCTTCGTCTCTAACCAGTCAGTTCCGTATTGGTACCCTTCACCAAGCATCATTGTGGAAAAGCCACAGCCACCAAGATTTCAACAAAATTTCTCAAAAAAACCTCTAGGGTTTTCAAGGCTTTCAGCTGGAAAGGGTCCAGAAAAGTGAAGGACCAGCCGTCGGTCCCTTCCCCGGCGGCACCTGTGGCTCCATCAGCACCGGTGATGCCACTGATGCGAGCGAGGGGCAAGCGACCTGCAGCAGAGCTGGCAGTCAAGCCAGGTACCAGCTGGGGATGGATTGACATACCCCAACATTTGTGGGCTCGGGCCCCCCAACTTTCCAGTTGCGATTTTTCTTCAGATTGGGCTTGTCCATCTTTTTTTCAGATGATAGTTGTTGATTGTTGCAAGACTCACACTGCCGATGACCTTTTCGACTCTTTTGCAGTGCCACTCTTGAAAACTCACGGAACATGGGGTCTCCAAAGACGGTGGTCCCGATGCAGCATTTTGTCTCTTAAGATTTTCAGCTCAGTTTCCCATGGGTGTCCATTTTTCTTCTTTCCATCTTACCCAAAGATTTCCAGGTTTTTCCACCCCAGGAGCCCCACCGCTGGCTGACCCCGCGCCCCTGGCCGACGCAGCCATCGCTCCTCGGTCGCTGCTGAAGCGGCGGCCCTCCGCTGCGAGTGACGGCCCTCTGGAGCCGACAACGGGCGCGGCGAAGAAAAAAAAGTGGCCTGGAAAGGCCTTTGGGATGGAAAAGGGGAGGAGTTTGTAGTGGTTCTTTTCGACGATTTTCATCGATTTTCAACTTTTTTTTCTGCTTTTGTTGATGTTTATCGTTTCTTTTTGATTGCACACCACTTGAAATTGTCTTGAAACGGTGATGAAATGATCGCGAAGTCCCAGAAAAGCCATGTCAAAAGGGCCAAGGCGCAGAAATGACAGAATCTTGACTGACAACGATCACCAACAAATCATTAGTTATTAGTGATTAGTGGATATATTTTTGGACCTCAAACAGTCAAGCCGTGGCTCTGATCCTGGAGCCTGACCTGGAATCCCTTGCACGACAGCCTCTGTGGAGACTTTTCGCAGAAAGATTCCAATTTTCCAACAGTACCGCTTGCCATAGAACTTGTGGATCTTGTGGCATTTTTGCTCTCAAAACATCAATTTTTCTTCATGCGCCCGTGCGCTAAGGCCCCGAACCGCACCACCCAGGCACGAAACACTCTGAGACTGCCATCAACTTGGTGCAGAACAAATATCTCAAGAAACTACAAGGTTTTTCATGGTTTTCAGAGGATCATAACCACCGAAAAGGGTAGAACAGCAAATTACTTCAACGGTTTTTCTTTTCTATCAAAAGTAACTTAAGATAGTTTGAGGTACAAGTTATAGTTTTGAGCTTCTTGAGCTTTCAGTTTGTCTTCCTTCTTTGCTGAATCCTGTATCACTATTCTAGTAGGATGATGCCAGGCCTGCGGCTTTCCGATCGCGCGGCGGACCGCCTTACTTTGGGCAGGAGAGACTTGGGCAGGGAATGTCCAAAGAGGGCAAGTCATGGTTTTGGTTATGGCTATAGAAGGCCTAAGGCGTTATCATCAAGGCGTTATCATCAAGGCGTTATCATCAAGGCGTTATCATCAAGGCGTTATCATCACCATCACCATCACCATCACCATCACCATCATCATCATCACCATCATCATCATCACCACGATCTTTCTTCTTCTCCTCATGGTTCTTGTTCTTATCCTTATTCTTCTGCGTCAGTGTAGATACTCAGAATTCAATACCATAACGTGGGATTCACCCAATGCCATCTGCACCATCCCCAGAATCACCATTTTTCCGGGTGGGATTCCAACCATCCCCAGTCATGGTAGGTTCATGGCAGCCATCTCGCTGACCTCAGTCAGGAACAAGCCTGTGTGTGCACCATGGAGGCCTGGCTGATGTTTTGTAGTGATGCTAGTGGGCCTCATGCCAAACCCGGGTGTGAAACGAACAGCCGGGAAAGACATTGTGAAGATGTAAGACTCACCAATCTCTTGGCTACTTCGCATTGTTTTCTTTTTCGAATTTCCATTGTTTAAGTGGTCCAGTCTTCTCAGCAGCAGAAATCCTAAAGTCACCCTCGTCCAACCTTCAAGGCCGACTCGCGCCCGGCGAGTGAATGGGGTGCGACGTCTCAGTCGTCGGTCAGATGGGAGGGCCCAACGTAGAAGGTTTGACGGGAGCACCGGAGCACAATGATTGGGGAGCCATTTACCCTCTAGTAAACTAAGATAACTATGCAAAACCACCATTTTTGATAGGTAAATCAACTATAAATGGCTATTTTCAATAGCTTTTTGTATGTTTACCCCCAAACGTTTTCCTATCCGCCTCAGGCTTCGAGCGGCTTCATGGCCCGATGGCTTCCGTCACGGCGCGGCGGCCGCCGAGTCAATGTGGTCCGGTGCCCCAAAGGTGGAAAAACATGGGTGATTTTACAGGATTTCAGCAACAGCGACCATGGTTTTTGTTGGATTTTGTAGGGGATCTCCGAAGTCATAGGGGATCCCCAAAAGCATTAGGTTACTCACATGGATTTGGATGATTTGGATAATTTGGGGTACCCGGGGTACCCGGGGTACACATCATTTTAGGAAACCACCATTAGTAATGGGAATATCATGGGGAATAGATTGGAATAATGGGGATGATAACCATTGCAACCCCAAAATGTGGAACATGTGGTTCATAAACCCCATTAGCTATAGATATCTCTAATGAAGCCTACTTAGACCCTCCAAGTACCCATGAAAATGGGTAAAAGTCCCCAAAAATGGGTGTTTTACTGCAGGTTTCTAGGTACTTTGAGGGGGGCAGAATGTGCTGTGTGCGTCTTGGGGCACTTGCACCTTCAAAACATGTTTCTTCTTCTTTGAGGGGTGCAGGACCCCTCCCCATAGATAGAAGAAGTGGAGCCTGGAGATTATGGGGAAGCCCATTGATTTGATACCCTCATCTTCATGTAGGTATCCCGATGATATCCCCGTTACATCCCTATTGCATCCCCATTATATCCCCATAAACTGGTTGGCTTTACACACCCGCGTTCGATGGATTTTATGTATATATGGGCTTGCAATGGGACAAGGACAAAGATGTCGCCCGGTCGTTGTCACTTTGGGCTCACAGCCGCCTGTGAACTGCACGGCAGCAATCTCCCCTCGTCAATCACAACAAGACGTCTGCCTCGTGCGGACGCCGTGACCCGTGGGACCAAACATAATGCAGCTGTCATCCGCCCCTGAGCTGCAAGGGCGCAGGGCGAGGGCAGGGCGAGGGGGCTGTGGATGGCTGTGGATGGCTGTGGATGGCTGTGGATGGCTGTGGATGGCTGTGGATGTGGATCAAGATTGAAGACAAAACCTGCCGATTTCGAACAGTTTTTTTTTTAAACATAGCCAGCTTTCGAGGTTCAGATGATGTGCCGTGCGCTTCTACTGATTGCCGCGGGTCTCAGCACCAGCCTAGCGGCAAAGTTGGCTGCGGCGCCCAACATCCAGCAGGAGCGCGGTCGTTGGTTGCTGGCCAGTGCCTCGCAGTGTACCCTCTGGTAATTTAACACAGCTATTGAAAATATACCATTTATAGTTGATTTACCTATTCAAAATTGTGATTTTCTATAGTTATGTTAGTTTACCAGAGGGTAAGTACTTCACGTAATTTGTATACATATTCAACCAGAACTGAGGATAGCAACCAACATCCAGTTAAGAATTATTGGGGGGTCCACAGAAAAAAATGGCGCCATGTCTATGGGTTAAGAAGATCAGCCACATTTGACAAACATTTTGGGGCTGGCTGGCTCAATATAGCAGAAAGGTACTTGATAACATCTAAGGCATCCTTCTTGATTTGCACAGAAAGGGTCGTTTTTCACCGCTTAAGAGACTTTCAAACTGTTCAATCCTTCTTCAAATTTCCTTCCAGAACCTCAAAAACAAACCTTGAAAAACCAATCTTCAACACCTTAAGAAAAAAAACATGCTTGGGATATGCAACCCAGCAAGTGATATATGTATATACATATATATATGTATATACATATATATATGTATATACATATATATATATATATATGTATGTATGTATATATATATATATTATATACACACATTATGTATATAGCCCGGGATGTTCCAGGGCTGTTTGAGTGCATCCTGCGCCGTTCGTGAAAGGATGGCATTGTGAACCTCCTGGCATCGTCTCAGTCGGCGCCGGGCACGCCCGCCTCCAAGAACAAGGCGTCAGAGATGGAGCAGATGGTGCGGATGTCCCAGCGTCGGATGGGAAATTTGGTGCAGGTGTGGTCCAGGATGGACCTGGAGAATTGGGAAAATTCACCAGTGAATTAGTTGTAGATTTGTTCTCACCAGTGTTCTATTGATTGACATGGCACATATATTTCTAAATATGTACACATGTATATATGCAATGTAAATGCCGGACGTGATTTGGTCACTCTTTGTGATGGGTAGGAACATGGGTCAATTATTTGCAGTCTTGAAGGGAAAAAGACTAGCCCAGCAATCATTGTACCTTCTGCGGGGTATTTGGATCAGCAGCGAGATGGGAATGAGGTTTGAATGCCTTTTAATGTGTATATATATATTATACACTTTCTACATAGATAACAATTACATTATATATATATATACATATTTATGCATATGCATATATATATATGGTTTTGCAGAATTAAAAGTCGCAGACAGTTCCAACACTGCCCATTCCACCTTTTTCTTGTGGTCCTTTCATCCGCCGGTGCTCATCCATCCATCCATACATCCATCCATCCATCCATCCATCCATCCATCCATCCATGAAACCTGATCCTCAGGTGTTGCTCTTGGCGCAACAAGCCAAAGTGGCCAGAAAGAGTTCGCAGAAGGCGGCAGAGTTCGCGAAGGGGGAAGCTGGTTGGAATCCCATGGTTGATGCTCTGGCTATGGAAAGTCATCATGTTTGATAGGTAACTCATCGAACTCAAGGGGTTATTTTCCAGGCTTTAAACTACCAGAGAGTATCATCAGTAGCCCCATTGAACTTGCTGTAATTTGTTCCGTGTAAATTCCATGTTTTTGAGACGAAACAAAAGGAGTGTTGACGATTTCCAGGACGATTCTCCGCTTCTTTCTGGATTTGGTGACCAGATAAGAAATAGTAAGAAACCCTGAGTCCAGATGATCACCATTTCTCGACTGGAACATGTTCTGTTGATATTTCCCCTAGATCTTCAGGGGTTGGTACATGTCCCATTCTTTTTCGGATTTTGAGCATCACCTTGAAACGCTTGTGGCCAGATGTTCCGCTTCAAAAATGGTGACGAAAATCTGCCTGGTGAAATCACAATGTTTGCTGGTGAAATCCCAATGTTTCTGAAACATTTTTCTTACATTTCACATCCCCGTAATTTTCATCCAAGATCTTTCATCCGCCTAGAATCCTAGAATCGAAACCAGGCCGATGGAAACCTCGATGAGTTCGTTGAGATGATCAAGAAGGAGAAGGGCTCTGCTATGGCTCCGTTGTGAGTTTCCTGCGACGAATCAGACTGGGTCGAAATTCCCAAGAGTGCAGTACGTATTGCCACATCTCCAACTCATCAGTAAATGATAGCTGTTTTTTTGGGGGGATACTAATGATTTCACGGATCTATCGAGTTTACCCCTGGTTAATAGCGACAGCCATGACCAAGCCCTTCAGATGGGAAGTGGATTGGGGAAAGCATCCCTGGCTGCCGTAAAAAATCGATATAGTTCAGGACATATTGTGATTATCCTAGAATGATTCGGTTTGTAGCTGCAGGCAAGAATCCCTGTCTTTACTTGCTGATATTCTGAGATTGCCTTGTTGTTGCCAAATACCGTGTGTCTCCGTCTCCCAAGTTTCCCAGAATTCTCTGAGAAAATTTACACGACATGTCAAAATGGGATGGCCGAAGTACCAAAAATCAGCTTGTCGTCCGGAAAGGTGCACCTTTCTGGATCTCCACACCCGGGTCGAAAAAAAGAGGGGGCTGCCCCAAGTCTGCCGACAGTGGGGTTCCCCACTGTCCTTCCCATCCCTAGGAGCTCTTAAAGATGGAATCCAAGATCAAGGACGCGGTCGCCATCGTGGACTCAGGTTGTAAGGACGGAGGGGGCGGAGGCATTGGACCATAGGGGGATAGAGTAAGCCCCCAAAAACACGGGAAGTAAAGATTAAATGGAAAGTAAATCATCACTATTCTAGTAGGATTTTTCTTTTCAGCCTCTTTTTGGGTGTTGCTATGTATAGCTATGTAGCTAACTGGTGCCATTGACATGTGGCGGATGAAACAAGGCATGTTTTTGTTTGTTTAAATGGGATATTTAATTCAGGGACTAATGCGGATACAACCATTAGAAGGTGCAAAGTGGTGTGTCATAGCTGGCGAAATTCGTTGACCGGATTTGGGTTTCAAAGGTGGAGATGTTTTTGGTGACGGGGGGCACCAATTTTTGCACTGCTTGGGAGGACACCTTCGGCAACTTGTCGGCGGGCTGCCCGGCCTATTTCAGCAACACCACCTTCCTGCCTGCAGGCGCCGGCCAGCGGCGTTGTGACCGTTTGGGATCAGGTTTTCCCCACTTTTTGGACACTTGGAACATTCCTGGACCGCCAGTTCCAGCCATAAGTAGCCAAGATAAATAGTTCTTTGTCCTATGATAGGGCTCAGAATCCCTACATATGTAACAAATGGTTGGAACTAGGGTAACCGCCATTCATCTCTGATTGTTGGGGGTTCCCATGTCAGAATTTGGCGGTTGGATTGGAACCTGCGGGAAGACCATTAATGGCACCGCACATTTCAATGCCGCTGCTATTCATATGAGCATGGCTCAAAATTTAGGATCCAAGGGACCACGGAATTTCGTCGATTTGCAGTACTAACGATCCATTTTGTTTTGGGTAGCCCTGTTTTGATCCAGACATCCGAAGCTTCGTCGCCGGAGGCTTTGATGGAGATTTCACCCCTCTCAGGGAGGTGCGACGGTCAGTCCATGGGGTATCCCTGGCTGGGATGATAAGTACCGACAAAGTATGCTTCAAAGTGGCGCCCCATAGTTACAAGCTTTTTTTCGGCTACTTTGTAGGTGGCTGAACTGTGGCTCTAAAGGTGATTATATCAAATTCGATCAGTGCAACTAAAGCAACCTACGGAGAGCACCACTTCGCAATGCTTGGGAGATATGACATGTGCCAGGCGCATTCCAGGTGCCAGGCGCATTCCAGGTGCCGCTCCCAGATTAGCTCTCGCAAGCAGGCGCCGAATCCAACAGACAGGTCACCACAAAAGGATCCACGCAAGACTCTTTTAAAGGGCAATCCTACAAAGATGGTTGATGAGTCATCAACAAATATGGCTATGGGGCAGCATCAAACAACCCCAAAACTGGCTTGCTATTCATATTCTCACCATAGACAATTCCAGAAAGATGTTTGGGATGTACTTGTAAACACCGCAGTGACCAGAGTAAAAAGAACCATTGCCATGTGGGCATGGCTCAACACTTTTTTCCATCCCAGAAATGACATAAATGATTTATACATGGTCAACTTCAATTGGATTTATAAATGGTTTCCATGGCTCAACTGGTCAACTTCCGCAGGTCCATGGTAGTTCACAGGTACCAACCCTTTGGAGCCAGCCCAACGGGTGTTTCCTGGGTGAATCTCGGGATATCCATCTGAGCCCATTCATCATCTCGGTTCATCAAAATCATCTATGAAATGCGATATATATATATAGATTTCAAATGATACCAAGACCTATCCATGAAATATGCCTTTGATGAGTTTGATACACTCCAATTTCCCTACTTTTTTTTTCTTAAAAAACCACGTTTTGCCATCGATTTTTCTTGGAATCGGTTGCGCCGAGATTCGGGCAATCCACGTGGCCAGGAGATGGACAGCTGCAAGTCAAGCCGAGAGAGTTTGATCCTGCAGGAACACACCTTGACGGCTCAGTTCAGGAGTACTTTGGCCCGGAAAAAAGATGGGGAAATTCACATGAAATTATGGTGACCTTGACCTTTGGGATGAGCCAATAACAATGGGGGGATTTCATGACTGTAGACTAGTATAGGCTTTTGACCCTGGGAACCAAAGGTGTTGGCTGCAAAAAGATACTCAATTGTGACCAATGCCCCTACAACCAAGTAAGAGCGGCTCTACTCAGTGGCTCTTTTTCAAACCATTGTGATTTAGAAGATTTTCTTGCAAGGCATGGTGAAATTGGGCGGAGAGATTGGAGATGTTCCAAATCGGCCCATTGAAAAGCGGGCCATTGGCTCATGGTTGGGAAGCGCAAGGCCCATCTCCAGCGGACCGAGGCATCAACGTGTTTGAGAGTCCGGAGGAGTGCGCGGTGACAGGCACTGATGTGCTCGGTCTCGTGGCACCATCTGTGGTGGGTGGGACTGGGGACTGTTGGATGATGGAGTGAACCACGATGACGATGGCGATGACGATGATGACGATGATGACGATGATGACGATGATGGTGATGGTGATGGTGATGGTGATGATGATGATGACGACGATGACGATGACGATTATCACTATAGTTATAGATTTATTGGTGTTATCACTAGCAGTATTGTTACAACATATTAGATGATTGATATGAAAACAGCAGTCGTGATGACTATGACTGGCCTGCACCCTGAGGTTACTTGGCCGCCATGCGAGACCACTTCGATGGCAAAAAGGCACCAGGGAGATTGTTTTTTTGGCATATCCCATTGTAGTATTACAATAGCAACACCCGAAACTATAGGACAGTCAATTTTCTGTACCCGATTTTCAAACAAAGCCGTACTGTCGCATATTACCACGTGTCCAAACTAGGCCGTAATTAAAAAAATCCAATAGATCTTCCAAGTCGTGGATGTCTGTCCATCAGACTACTTGGTGGAGCACCTATTACAAGCTGGAGAACGTCACTCAGAATATCACCAAGTGGAACTGCACTGAGAAGGCGTCCGGACCATTGTCCATGGGCAGCCAAACCCCAGTTGTGCCATGCTGGGAAAAACATATGGAAAAATGGGGATAGAATGGGGGTAGCATGATAATCTGATAGAATTGGGAATCTTATGAGATTGGGGATATGGAACCAACAATATCTGCGATGGTTAAATTACAAGATCTATATTATATTTTCCCAAGAAAGAGAATGGTGCTCCCCGATTAGGCTTGAAATGCTCGTGATGATTGCAATCCCAAGGGATAGTGTGATGAACATAGCCATGACATACCCTGCTTTGACCATGGCGCACATGGGAAACGAGATTTTACGAAACCTTACCCTCTGGTAATTTAACATAGCTATTGAAAATGGCCATTTATAGTGGATTTTCCCATTGAAAATGGTGATTTTCCATTGCTATGTTAGTTTACCAGAGGGTATTGGATATAGTCGATATAGTCTAGTTTTTTTCCCCCAGCAATTTTGAGGAGCCTGGTTTCCAAAATTGGCTACCAAGTCTGAGGTGTCGACACCGAAAAAACAAGGGTGACCAACAGAATCTCTGGTGGTTTGCATATGGTTCCACTATCTCTTGCATGACGTACTTGCTGGTCAAGCCTTTTGGGGCCAAGTCGCATGAGCGCGTGGATCCCTGATACCCTCAGAGAGGTTCGTTTGTGGTCATCCCATAGCGATTCGAATTGCCCCTGGTTTTTACTGGTCACCCTGGGTGTTTGCATTGGGTGTTTCT
>Ga0126342_10004767_pt1 | contig 23334 bp, 22 predicted proteins | sample Cyp1metagenome_FD_92528 | JGI IMG/M metagenome (GOLD analysis project Ga0126342, IMG submission 92528) | Coral microbial communities from Lord Howe Island, Old Settlement Bay, Australia - Cyphastrea 1 metagenome | ecosystem: Host-associated > Invertebrates > Cnidaria > Coral ...
CACCCCCCAGCAACCCCCAGCAACCCCCAGCAACCCCCAGCAACCCATTCATTCCCTACGTAAAACGCACCAGTAAGTCCTAAAGAAATCTTGTCACATCGGCGCCAATGGTCATCAGTTCTCCGTGTCGCTTTTAGTCTGATAACCTGCTGTGCAACCCCCCACCTACAATGTAATGTAGCGAATGTACTTAATATAATGTAATGTAACATAATGTACTTAATGTAGTTTATGGATGTTACTGTAGTTTATGTAGTTTATGGATGTTACTGTAGTTGATGTAGTTTATGGATGTTACTGTAGTTTATGTAGTTTATGGATGTTACTGTAGTTTATGTAGTTTATGGATGTTGCTGTAGTTTATGTAGTTTATGGATGTTACTGTAGTTTATGTCGTTTATGGATGTTACTGCACTTTATGTAGTTTATGGATGTTACTGTAGTTTATGTCGTTTATGGATGTTACTGTAGTTGATGTAGTTTATGGATGTTACTGTAATTTATGTAGTTTATGGATGTTACTGTAGTTTATGTAGTTTATGGATGTTACTGTAGTTTATGTAGTTTATGGATGTTACTGTAGTTTATGTCGTTTATGGATGTTACTGCAGTTTATGTAGTTTATGGATGTTACTGTAGTTTATGTCGTTTATGGATGTTACTGTAGTTGATGTAGTTTATGGATGTTACTGTAGTTTATGTAGTTTATGGATGTTACTGTAGTTTATTCAGTTTATGGATGTTACTGTAGTTTATGTAGTTTATGGATGTTACTGTAGTTTATGTAGTTTATGGATGTTAATGTAGTTAATGTAATTAATGTGTTCATGGATGTTAAGGATGTTAATGTAGTTAATGTAGTTAGTGTAGCTAGTGTAGTGGATGGATGGATGGATGAATGAATGAATGAATGAATGAATGAGTGAGTGAATGATTGAATGAATGAATGCATGCATGCATGCATGCTTGGGGTCTAACATAGTATAGTCGTACGATCGTTCGTACTCATTTACCAGCGACCTTGCAGTACTCAAAGATTTGTGTGGTCATCCCTCTGATAAATATCCATGGCCCATGAGTAGCCCATGCTCACAGAATATCTTCTATGGTGATATAATTATATAGCCGGTGATAAAAAAAAAGCCTCTGGTTATGACTAACAGTTTGCCATGGGAAATAGATGGCCCATAGAAATATATGGTTTACCGAACTTAAAAATGATATTTTCCATGGCTATGTTGAATAACCAGAGGGTACCTTATGGTGATATAATTACCTTATGGTGATATTTCATTACCTTCTCAATCCTTATCATCATGTTCGTTCAATGTCCCGATGACAATGCTGAACAGTGTGCAATTCAATGGGGGCAAAAATCGCCAGAGTTTTCCACGACCAGAACTTCCACCTGCAGCTTCGACAGCACGCTCGTCCCGCTGCTCATCGTCATCCATCTGGGCGGACGTTCATCCAGGCGAATGAACCAGGCGGAATGCGGGGATTCAAAACAGAGGGTGATATGGATGGTATTGATGGATTATTGATGGTGGGGGTTGGATTCTGAAATAACGTTTCTTTTTGTTGGCCGCAAATAGATCCGTATTGACTTTTTCAATATCATCCCTCCGACCCAAAGGAGGTGGGACCCCAACCAAAAAATGATTAATCCGTGTTTGAACCTAAGTGCAGTTTTGAAACCCCAGAAGACCATTCAGCCCTAGCGCTGCTTCAGCCCGGTGCCCGTGAACAATCCTGGCAGAAAAAATATTTTTGGGAGTCGTCAAGTCTCACAATACATTGTCAAGAGTCAGGTGTGAAGTGCCTAAAATAAGTTTTATGAGATATGGGCATGGGTCAAAACATAGCACCTAACATACACAAAACAGATGGACACATGGAATTCCACTGGGTACCCCCAAGAAACAAACCATTTACACAGTTCCAGCTCCATCAGCCAGTCTTCACTGATAGCCTAGAATTACGGACGTCACCAACCATATTACCATATGTTGTACAGTTATGGCCCTTAACAGTAATAAATGGGATTAAAACTCCTGCAACTAAGGTTATATGGAGGTTTCCATATAATAGGGGTACCCCAAACCCTTTAAGAGGATCTTCCATGATAAACCATCCAGTTATTGGGGTACCCCCATTTTAGGAAACCCAACAGGCATTGCGAAGGAACTCCAACGAATGGGGAAACACACTGAGAAGCGATGCTTGTTTTGACCTTAGTTTTTTTAGAATGTGTTAGATATATTATAGTAAACTGTCAAACACATGAGTTCACATAGATCATCGTGGGCACATATCTGGTTGGTGGTGCAAAAACCATCTTGAAAAATATGACTTCGTCAATGGGGTTGGGATGACATCCCATAAATGATGGAACATAATCCAAATGTTTGAAACCACATGGCTATGGATCAATACCTATTAATACCATTTTTAGTGGGATGAACATCCATTTACCAGCTGTTTTGATGTTCACCAGGTGTACAAGGTTTTGACACACTGCCACATGAAACCACCAAACAGTTATGATTGTCACAGCATTTTTGACCAACGCTCCATCAGGCCATCGAGCTTCCCGAGTTTCCCTGCTCCTTCGACTTGCACATCCGATGCGGAAACACCTTTCTTTGATACCTCGGTGATCAAACGATAAAAAAACGATAGCTAATATTCAGCATGCAGACTTCTTTGAAATTTGGATACTACGTAATCTACATAGATTTCGTTATATATATATGGTACAAAATGGATGCTATTCAAGAACGACTAGAGTAGTTTACACCATCATTCAACTTGGCCTGCCGCTCATGTATCTGTTGGTTGTTTACTGGAGGGTACATCACTCTATCGGAGCATTGAAAGAAAAAGATAGGCAACCAAAAGAGAAGATGGGAAACTAACAAATCCTAAAAAAATGATGATCAATCACGGTCTTTAAATCTTTCAGGTGGTTACCCTCTGGCTATTTAACGTAGACATAGCCATGGAAAATCAGTTTTTTCATAGGTAAATTAACGAACTAAGTGGCCATTTTCAATAGCTAGGTAACAGATTACAAATTGGTATATTCCCATGCTATTCCCATGAAATCCCATTAATATAGTCCTCCTAACCACTAGGATTATTAACCACTTATAAGTCATGGAAAATCACCTCCACCCATGGATATTACAATCTTTCAGGTGGAAAAAAAACACTTGTTTCATTCCCCTAATTGTTGGATTATTCTCATCATGTTGGATAGAATCGAATCCCCTATATTTTTTCCATCAACCAACCAGGCGTTTGAATACTGCTGGGCTCGGTACAAGCGGAATGAAGCTCACTCGCATCTTGAGTTCCATGTTGGGCAGCTGCTTCCTACAGGGTTGCCATCCAAGAAATATGAGATGGCTGTCTGTCTGAAAATGGGGAATTCTCCATATAGACAGACATTATATATATATGGAAACATAATGATAATCTCCATACATGATACATTATATGTGTTATATATATATGTGTGTTTTAGATAGAAATTGTTGATAATCCAAAAATTGGATATGTTCACCATCGATAGGGATTCAACGAATGAATAATGGTAAGCCAATAGGGGATATAATCATAAGGCATACAATCAACATAATCGACATATAACATATATATATATATATATATATTGTAATATATATATATATATGTATATAATAAATATATAATATTATATGTATGATATGTATGATATGTGCATGTGTCTGAGAACAGGGACAACCATGAAGTCGCCGGCCGGCATTTGAATGAAAAACATGATGACTAAACATCAAAGTCAAGAGTAGCCTATTTTCATGGTACAAAAGAATGGGTGGTTTACCACCAGGAAACAATGCAAAAAAACACCGAAATCTGTGGTTGTGTAGGGTTTTCAAGTTCCAGCCATGTCACTCTGCAGCCACTAGCTGGAGAATATGTGGAATCCCTGAATCTGTTCCATGAGGATATCAGCTATGGTTATCCTGGAATACAATCAATTGTTGGTATGTCCTTTGACCCACACAGATTTCCTCTCCATAAACATCACCTGTTCAAGGGGACCAGTATTTTGGATTGAAAGGTCATGTTGAAAACCTTCCAAATGGGAATTAAGATTAGTTATTACACACTTAATTAATGTTGACCATACCTTCTATAAGACTTGTAATACTGGGATGAAACCCACTATGGAGCTCTGGCTGAGAAAACCAGGGACAGTACTGAGGCCTTCCATTGAGTCAAACATGTGCCCAATGCTGGAGATGCTTCATGAAACATCACCATTCTCTAATCTGCAAAGGGCATGACATCTGGACCATGTGGATGAAAGGATTCCTATGAAAGGGCACGATACCAATAATCCATGTCTAGTTGATGTTAATTTGTGTTTGTTTACACATTCTCAAAGGGCAACCATCAAATAAACATTGGATGTTGCAAACCAACAAAAACCATCCCCTAACCAAAGGTTGCCCTGAGAATCAGTCATTCTTAGAGAAATATATAGTAATTGTCTTCCAACGTCTTCCAACCCCAAACTCATGGCAGGGTCGCCATGTTCGTTCGTTGTGGGGATGGTACCCTCCAGTAATCAAACATGGCAATGGGAAATCGCGTGCACTAGAAAAATCAACGAACTCAATAACTAATTGTCCATTGCCATGTTTGATTACTGGAGGGTAATATACTTATGTTTGGGAATGATAGGGAACATATTTATATGTATAGTTGGTGTCTATGATGGGAAAATGATAATAATCCCCTCCCCCTAAAATCAAACATTCCCCAGAAACCAGATGGATAAAACAGATGATTTCAGTGACCGACTCTAAGCGCTCAACATTGGTAGGTTCAACGCCCCTTGCGATTCTGATTTCGGGGCTCACAACGCCAGGATCGAAGTTTCTGGAACAGGTTAAAGGTGGATCAAAAAAACAACGTATAATATCAATGGGAGATCTCCAGGATCCTAAAATGGAGGTACTGTACCATATAAGGCCATATTTTATGGGGATATTCCCTTGCATAGGCCTTATATATGGTAGGTACCTCCAATCTAGGATCCTGAAATGGCCATTGATATAAGGAAGGGTATAGTTCATGGGCTATGGGATCTGTATATGTGTGTATAATATCTATCTATCTATCTATGTATATATATATACTATATAAGTTGAGCTAGAAACTGATTTTGAAGGGTTAGTCAGTCCAGAAAGGGAATATACATCCACATTGGATTTTGGCAGGAAAAGCTGCAAGCTTGAAGTCCCAGTTCTTCCAATCTTTCCGATTTTTCCAGAAACCAATCAGGAACAACTTTTTCGGAGGCTGCACAGTGCGCGAAAATCGATGATTGCGAAAACCGTAACATGGAGGATGTATAGCGAGGTCTAAGAGTCAGATCTGCTAGCCCCCTCAAAATTCCCTGAATTTTCCCTTCATCTTGGGTTGAGTATGGATATGAATTGCCAAATACTCCAAAGTAATTATCAAGGAAACATTGACGAAGGATTCTCCAATTAATGTATATCCATTGGTAATATTAATTGATCATACCCCATTATTAATCGGAGTAGTAAGATCAATATTATATACATCAATTGCGTATCAAAATCTGTTTGAATCTACATCAATTGGAGTATGCCACAAGCCACATCCCCAGGAACCAAGCCAAATCCGCTGTCAGTGGCAGGATTCCCTGACTAGGAACCAAACAAATATATATATATATAGAAAAGTAAAATCCAACGAAAATACTGATACCCTCTGGTAATTTAACATAGCTATGGAAAATCACCATTTTCAATGGGAAAATCCACTATAAATGGCCATTTTCAATAGCTATGTTAGTTTACCAGAGGGTAACCTGCTTCTTCAAAGTCACCTTTTTTCAACTTATTTAATTTGCAACCACCAATTCGAGGTCACTAAAGCCAAAAAAAGGGGGCGCTTACCCACCTCAAAAGAGTCGCTGTTATCATCTTCCCATAGCACATCCCCCACGCTATCGTGAGACGTTAACACAGCTAGCACACTCTCAGATCATCCTGCGTGCATCGGTAAAGCGATGCTCAAGCGATGCAATACGGTTGGAACTTTGAAATTGAACCAACAGAACCCAACAGAACCTGGAAAAACATGGTATAAAAGCCAACCAGTACAGGGATCTACCCTCTGCTCATCAAACGTGGCAGTTGAACATCCCCTATAAATCCCATAGGATCCATGTATGCTATATATGCTAACATTTACCATCAATATACCCCAAATTGTGGCATATATACCATATGTGGATCCTATGGGAATGGAGGGTTTTTTCAGGAAACTCATCTATAAACCGGGGATTTTCCATTGCCATGTTTGATTCTGATTCTGATTCTGATTCTGTCCAGCCGTGCGCAAAAACGGCGCCCAAGGGCAACTCCAAAATATGCACAAAGACCTGGTGTGAAAATAGGATTTGTTTAACATAACCCATATGCTCCATGGTGCTGGTATAGTTACCTACATTTGCCCGAACAAAATCACCCAGTCATGTAGGTAAATATACCATACATGGAGCATAATAATTAGGATGTGGGATAAATAGCCAACACTATGATATTTTGCGTCTGTCAACGGAGTATACGCACATGTTTGTGGCCATTTGAATAGGGAACGTGATTTCTTCAACCATCTACTTTGGGGGTACCCTATCGGAACAACCCAAATGATAGAAACTGATTTGAAACCCCAAGATGATGATCATAAATCACTTGGGTAAGGATCCTAGTGATTAATTCGCAGGTGCTTTAGCTTTGAACAATTCTTTCTGACAAGGATTTTCTGAAGAATGGCTATTGCCCTAAACTGGGGTTGCGTTTCCTATGATGTTTCAATCGCCCGAAAATGGGTCTGAAAATTGGATACACGCAAATGGCAATGTTGAGAGGAACATTTTGGAACATTGTGGTCAACCATCAAATGTGGGGATTCATGTTCCGATCTTCATTTTCCGATCTTCCGGATAGTAGACAAACATTTCCCCAATTTTGGAACAATGTTGCCAGGTTTTTTTAAGACAAACCCAACTCATGTTCCGATCTTCCGGACAATGGCTGGGATGGTCTGTGCCTTGAATCCGACCAAATCCAACTGGAAGCAGATGTTCTTCATTTGTTGCTTAGTGTTCATAATTCATAGGGGGCAAAAATAATAAGTATAATTAATGGTAAATAATGGCAAATAATGATTAATAAAAAATAAATTAAAGAAACAAAGACACATCCGACATTTTTCATATCAACGAGTTTTCTGCTGAAAAAACAAAATAGAAGAAACGTCTTAGGGTGTCCCCCCCATGCAAAAAAAGAAACGTATCTAGCCATTAAGTCCCCACCCTAAACGCAAGTCATAGTGGACCCTAAGGAGGGGTCCTTGTCGCCAGAGGAACATCCTATGGTTTTTGGGTTGGGTGAACCGAACTACGGTTATACGAACATATACTACTGTAACGATTACCCAGATGCTCCATGTATGGAATATTTACCAACATTTGCCCTAAAAATCACCCAAATGTAGGTATATATACCAGCACCATGGTTCGCATATGGGTTATAGACAATGATATCTCAGGATACTTAACCCATATAACAATGTTATATATATATGGATACTTAACCCAAATCCTCAGGATGTTATAACCATATGGGTTATAGACAATGATATCTCACAACCCCACTTCAGGATACTTCAGGCACGTACTTGTCAGATTTGCTAAGCAGTACCAGCATCTGGCAAAGATCCACCTAGACTGGCGCCTGCTCTTAGGCTCTCAAGAGCGCCTTCACACCGGCAATGAGCAAAAGGCCTTCCTGGGCAGCGGGCGTTCTGGGTATGGCTCTTTTTTTTTGGACACTCACTTCTACATTTATATGCTGTATATACATGTCTGTACATACCTTGCATATATACAATCATATACATTATTGATATACACACATACATGTATGCTGGTTGGTGGTTTCAACACCTCTGACAAAATATTAGTCAGTTGGGAACATTATCATTATTATTCCCAGTATATGGAAAAATAAAAAATGTTCCAAACCACCAACCAGTGTGTAACAATGTGTAATTCATAATAATACAGTGTGGTGGTTCTGTGGGTCTTGACGTCCTCGAAGTTTGATCCATGGATTTCCAAATGGATGTGGGTCAAAATGGAAGACCTAGGGGACCACAGATGTTAGTCTAGTTTAGTATTAACCATCCATAATTTTGGGGTACCTAATTTTGACCCATACCCAAATGCTACGTGTGGTGGGCCCAGCCGAGTCTCAAGGCATGCTTGAGCCATCCCATAGATCGCGAAGCCCGTGTTTCGAGCCGCTGTGGCGTTGGTGTAGTCGAAGGCATATTTCACGCGCGAAAAGAAGAAGACGCACGCATTCACAAAGGCCGGGAAAGGGTACCTCAAGCAGATGCCAAGCTCATGTCACAATGTGGGGGCCCCCAAGATAGCTGAGTTGGTTTATAACCACAATAACTAGGGTCTATGGTAGTTATAACCATAGTTAAATGGGGTTATAAGCCAACTTATAACGTTTGGGGGCCCCACACATCGCAGCAATTGCCGATTTTGAGGCTTTTAAACCAGTATCGTACCAGTCGACCGTTAACACATTGCCGAGATTTGGGACCAATTGTCCCAAGTTGGGAACTGGAATTACAACTGCAAAGTTGGCCCCGTTTTTCCCTCAGTTTACCCAGTCAACTGATGTCAACTGTAGCTATCTTCGCAATCCAACCGTTGTTCTCAACTTTCCTGGGGCCCCTTCCGGTCCGCAGGGGCACACAAAGCCAATGGCACAAAGGTAGACCAAATACATCGGCAAATACCTCAACTCCAGCGGACCCTTGGATCCCTTGGTCAGACAATGCAAAGACTGAAGGTTCTATTCCTCCAACGTTGTACTATTTCAGAAATCTATTTATCCTAACCGATTGGTTCACTACTACAGAAACCATGGATGATTTTCCCATGTTTTATAGATAGGTGTTTTTTCCTGTGACATTTCACCACTTGAACCAATCCAATGATCCTACTAGCTATGATCCTTCGGTGTTCATCAAAGGTGGTGAAGAGGAAACTCCGCAGCAAAAAGGAGGTAAACTAATGGGAACCTAAAATTTATAAACGGACGAATTGAACAATTGCCATGTTTGAGTACGAGCAAACAGTACATCTGATCTTGTTCTGGGATACATTGAAATATATTGAAATCATAGGTGGCCGTAGCCAAGACGCCAAATATTGCCAACCATATTGCCTGGGATGTTTCTCGGTTGCATCTCCATCATTTTTGCTTAAGTTGTACCCCCTATGTTCTGGGGACTCTTCAGTATGACCGTATGCCGATGAAGTCCCCTTTTTCTCGGTTCATGTTTTTTTCAACAAAAAACATGACATTCATGGGGTTTGTTTGGCAATGTGCGGTGGCCATAAATGATCCTGATGAATTGGTCGATTCCATAAATTGCCATAAATGTTACTTCTAAAGCAACTAATTATATCCCTAAGGTTAGAAATTATATCCCATTATCTCATGGTTGAACCACCAAAATATCTTCAATTGAGACTCAATGTCCAGCCCCAAACTGGCTCAGTTTATCTCTCGACCTATCTCTATCAATGAAAAAAATAGGTAACAATACCCATAGGATCCATGTATGGTATATATGCTAACATTTGGGGTATATAGACGGTAAATGTTACCATATATAGCATACATGGATCCTATGGGATAAATCAATTGCTCGTAAGTTTTTGTGCTCTTATGTCACAAACCCATCATTGATCTTCAGTTTTTGGCTAAACATGCGATTTGGCAAATCGGGCACTCTTGGACAGCCAATCAATCCAGAGATTTTCTTGGGCAAATGATGATAACCCGGTGAATTTTGAATGACCCATGTTCAGACAAAATCACATGCATCTCACTAAAAAGCACATGGTTGCCTATGCTCCCATCCAGATGACAAACACTTACCATGTTGCACCAGAATTCAACAGCGTAGCCATGGGTGAAATTCGCCCACTTTCCAAACAAGGTGAACCCAGGCGGTTTAGGTCAGTGGCATCCCATCGCGACATTTATACAATCCCAAATACTACGCTTTTCACCATGGTGGAGGGTTCCTAAAATGGGGTTACCCCTACATCATCCATGTCATTATCGCATGTTCCATTGCAAAGCATCCAGCGTTTTTGGGATATCATCCCATGACTATGGAAACTCTCATGTATACCCTTAGTTTACAAAAAACAAGTTAGGAATGGTGAAAACTAAGAAATCCTCCCCAAAAAATGGTCTTTTCACACCCAATCGCGGCCCGGCCATCCGCCAACGCAGCCCAGATGGCTCCATCAAGTTCTCAAAGCCTCGCTGAGCTCGGTTGGCTTTCCCCACCATGCCATCCTCCTCCAGGAGGACGTAGGGCAGCTGTTTTCCTCCTGGAGGAAGCAGCTCAAAATCAAGGATTTGTCAGTTTGTCTAAAAATAGGGCGACCCCAAAATCCGGAGTGTTTCTCATTCTCCCTATCCCATATGCTCTATGTATGGTATATTTACCTACATTTGCCCTAAAAATCACCCAAATGTAGGTAAATATACCATACATGGATCCTATGGGTATTAGAATGACTACTTTGGGGTATCCCCATTTTCAGACACCCCCTTAAATCTTCTTGATAGCAGCACCCTCCCCCGGCGCGAAATTTATGCGGTCCGTCAGGGATAAAGACCTTGTGCACCGTGTGATTCGGTAAGGACACCTCGGTGGTGACTCCACTCTGAACATGCTGTGTATGGTTTCCAAATCCTGGTCGATGGTTTATGCCATTACAATCCCAACCCATAGGATCCATGTATGGTATATATGCTAACATTTGGGGTATATAGATGGTAAATGTTACCATATATAGCATACATGGATCCTATGGGCAATGAAAAAAGGGTGGCTAATCGGAATCCCAATAGTCCTCAACTGCAGGATTTGTGTATTACCAAAGGCAATTTAGAGCCACCATTTCTTGCCTATTGCACAAACAGCCGGATCTTCTGCCACCCTTTTGCCTGCAATTTCTTGCAGCAACTTCGCTCGTTGCTGTCGTTATACCCATTAAATGGGCCATTTTAGTAGGGAATTTATGTTTGATCAATCATAAAATTTGGGGTTATCCAATTTTCATATGTGTATATATATATATATGTACATTATATATGTATATTATACATATATATATGTGTATTATGTATATATATATATATATATTATTACAATTATATATATGGGGTTTTAATGGTATCGGTAGCAGTCAGAACGAGCTACCGAAAAATCTGGATGCTGGCCCCTAAAAGTCCTAAGATGGTACATCTGTGGTACCTAACAGGACGTACCTCAACGGAAATTCTGGGCCAGGGACTTGATACAGATGTAAATATATATCATATCATTACATGGGTCAGTCATCATATTCCTTTCACAATTGGGATAAATGAGGGGTATACCCATTTTCAGACTCATACATCATCAGGTGTGGAACTTGGAATAGCCGGCGTGGCACATTGGCGTGGTTGCGCACATAGGAGGCATGTTGGGAGACAATCTGCTTGGTGTAATAGACCACCAGGAGGGCCAGGTACCTCAATAGCCATCATTGCTCCCTAAGGGCTTGCAATGGCTGGCAGCAAGTTGGTTGGTAACCTCCCCAACAGATAGAAAGGTAAGATTCTACTCAAATGCTGGTACATCTAACCTTTCTGAATCATCTTGGGGGTTACTATAGAGACACTGAATCCTGGAAAGTTGAGAGACAGTGAATGATTAGTTTGTAAAAGATAGGAAACATGTTTCCAGGATGTCATAGGTGATATTGATTTAATATTTCCAGATGTTCCCACTTTTCTATCTTGGCGGGTTACTCTTTAAAATGAAGCATTGCCGTATCTGCCCCAGCACCCTTCAACAATGTTCGACCGGTTGCAACCAACCCAAGTTCAAGGACGCCAAGATGTCAATCTTAGCGTCGTAAGCCTGTGCGGCGTCGTCTTGTGTGAAATTTGCGTGGTCCTTCTGGGGCATGGGTTAAAATCTTCCGGCAGAAGCTATTTCAACTGGTTGGTGGTTTTAACCATATTGAAACATATTAGTCAATGGGAAGGAATCAAAGGTGGCAATGGAAAATCCGCACCAAAAAAGAGGTTTTAATGGGAACATTAAGTGGTTGGTGGTTTCAACCAACCCCTCTCAAAAATGATGGAGTTCGTCAATTGGGATGATGACATTCCCACATATATATATATATATATATATTATGGAAAAACAAAATTCATGTTCCAAACCACCAACCAGATATCCAAAAAGATTCTGAAATCAATAGGCCAAGAACGGCTTTCTACTTTTACTTCGCGTGGAATTGAATCATCCGTGAGGTAAATCGTCAAATGGTCACAATTCCCGCCATGAATCCAACATTGATTGTAGGTATAAGCCAACTGAGACCCATCTTGGGGCACCTTCTTGTAAAGGCAATACTTCCGCTGGGAAACATGAATGGGAAATCATCTATGAACTCTGCTGGTTCTAGATTCAATGGAGGCTTCTGCGGCTTTCACATGGATTATATACCTAAGGTCATAACTTATGTTGGATTTGCTTAAGGGGTTCCCAAAAAATAAATATATATATATATAATTATATATATAATATATTCACTATAGATTCCCCAAATGGTGGATTTTCCATTGGGAAAATTAAAAAAAAACACCTTAAACAAACCCATGTTCTAACCAAGGTTTTACGCACGGCCTCCCTCTGAATATGGCCATGGTCATCCCAACATGGTGGGGCTGTGGTCATACCACCAGTGGGGATGCCGGTGCTACGACTCCCATCCCCCATGTGCAGGGGCATTGCAGGGGCAAGTTGCCCCAGTCTTGACCATTATGGCTCATTTGGGTATGTATCAATACCTATTAATACCATTTTTAGGGGGATGAACATCCATTTACCAGCTATTTTGATGTTCACCAGGGGTACATGGTTTTGACACACTGCCATATCCATTTGGGGGGCTTCTAAAATGGAGCTGAGCCACCGCGATAACTCAAGATGGTTCAAAAATCAACAAAATCATGCCTTGGGGTACCCAAGTCAACTCAGAAAACCTCCATTTCTGGCCAACCAGTTCATCCCTAAACCAACCACCCTGGAAAAACCAACGTAGCTCCACCCCCGTCCTGGCGATGTCCAAAGAGGTAGATAGGCCAAGCCAATGCTTGCCCCATGGTCACAGAGACAGCGATGATGATGGGAAAGAAGCTCCTTATGTTCCAAGGATGGAAATCATCTACGACCTTCGGTGGTGCCCCCAATCCGAAACGCCAAAAGAAAGTTGGTTGAAAGAAGTCAACCAAACTGCTGGGTTTAACTGGTTTGATGGGTAAAGAGCAAACTCATAGGTGTGACTGCTAGGCAGTCAATATCCCTTTGGTAAAAATTGTTTTCATATATCGTCATTTACAGTACCTGTTCTTTGTCCTGAGGGAAACAAATCTTGGGAGCTTTCTGCAAAGGAAAAACCAGCAGAAATTAGGGTATAATTGGGCTGGATGATAATCATGAATTGATGGGAACCAACAAATTGATGGAAGAAACAACCACTACCACAGGAAGGGACCTCCCAAACCATAGGTAAGTTGGTTTACAACTGGGCTGACTCTACTTGTGGTGGATATATCTACCCTTGGATGGGTAAAACCAAACGACCTTAGTGGCACAACTTAGAACTTGGAGGCCCTACAAGTTTGGGTAGGACAGTCCTACGGTCCTACGGGATGGAATCAACAAATGCTGTTGGTTTTTTGCCAGGACTGGCCTGCCATAAGTCTGGGTCAATCATGATACTTCACTCACCTGAAAAGTTTGGCTCGGCAGTTGCCCCAATCCTGACCATGACAGGCAAAAAACGGCGTGAGGTCGGACTCAGTGACCCGAAAAAATCAGTGATGAACCCCCCACTTGATATTCAGTGAAGCCAGGGATGAATCCCGGAGCTCGGCCCCCATGGGGAGATCTGTGGGAGGATTTTCCTTCAAAAATCACCAGGAATTCCATGGGACAATGTACCGAGCTTCACCAAATTTTGATGGCTACTCCGCATCCTCAAAAAAGATCATGTTTTTCAAAACCCAGATGCGAACCATGGTGCTGGAATATGAATCCCAACATTTGCCCTAAAAATAAAAATCACCCAGTCATGTAGGTAAATATAGCAGCACCATGGTGAGCATATGGGACATATTGGTACTGTATTTGTGACAGGGCCCAACGATTCTCAAAGCTGCTCTTCTCTAATTGGGGGGGTGTCCCCATCGCACTGGGTGGTTCCATCCCACCTCCATTCCACGTCAGTCAGGCTACGGACCCGCCGACTTCCACTCCAAGGAAGTTCAAACTGGTTTAAAAATGTATGACTTCATATGACTTCCTGGCTATTTTTTGTCCTCAAAGTAGCAAACAATTGCCATGACGGATCCATGGTGCTGGTATATATGCTAACATATGCTAACATTGGGGGTATATTGATGGGATCCATGGAGCACCATGTATAGCAGCACCATGGATCCGTCATGGGATTACTTTCAATTCCACCCAACTTTCTTCAAAGAACTCATGATTTGGGATAGAACTCATGGTGCTAAAACGTAGAATCTTCATGGATTGGTTGAAGGGAGAATCTTAACCGGAAACTACGTTCTTGATAACGCCTATTCTACGGCGTTCCTGTATACATATATATATAATATAGGTGTTCCCTTAAACCAATCTAATGATAGTTGCGAAAGCATCAACAAGTAACCTACCAGTGCCGTGCACTGTCGTCGCTTTACCCAGCCACTTTTTCTTAAAGGAAAAGGGCCGCCGACAATGCCTGAAAGTAAGGAAAATCGGAGTTTCGAGATCCAATTTTCAGATCAACCGATCAACCTATAGATAGTTTACCTATCAGACCTACAATGTGAGGCCCCCGTTGGATAGCTAAGTTGGTGCACATAACTCCAATAACTATGGTTTATGGTACTTATAACGAACTAGTTACTGGGGCTTATAAACCAACTTAGCTATCTTGGGGGCCTCACATCGTATCAATGGGGATTCGGGTTGCCAAGTTCTTTTCCACTTTGCACCCTGGTTCCGAAACACAAAATTGGCCACGCGACACTGGCATCTTTTGCTCCTGTTTGATCAAACCATCCTCTCCGCGAGGTATCAAAGGTGCGGCCATAGCAACCGGTTGCGCACAGCAACCTCAGCAAAAACGCCGGCAGCACCACAACTCTTGAGCCACCTGATCTGCAGCATGTTGAGGTGATCAGATTCATGCGCAGGTGGCTTTGAATGGTTTCACTCTGACAAGTATTAACATGTCAATTGAGGAACGTCATCTCAGGGTTGAAATCTGTGACAGGGGTCATCTCAGGGCAGATCTTGTCCGACTGTCCGTGAACATGTTCCCAGTAGTTTCAACCCGCAGCAATAAAAGTTGGTACTTGGGTCTTCAAGCAACCAAACCCATAGGATCTATGTATGGTATATTTACCTACATTTGGGTGTTTTTAGGGCAAATGTAGGTAAATATACCAGCACTATGGAGCATATGGGAAAGGGTGTAAACTTGTAAACTGAAGCCACTTGAAAGGAACTGTGGATCCTCCATCAAAGATGTACCCGTCCAATGACTCACTTTTTTGCATTTGGGAGTGCGTTTACTTAGACGTTGAACTCCATGGTACCAGATGGCCAACCGATCTTAAGCAGGGGGTTAAACCAGCTGTGCATACAGCAACAATGTGGTACAGCCAACAACAAATCTCACCACTGGGGCGGCATTATAAACCTGAAATGAGTTTACCACCTTGTTTTGCTTGGTGGTTCATCCCACTTTGTTGGTGGCTTATAATCAGACCCAACTAGTTTAGAAGCCACTTACTGACTGGGATGAACCACCAACTGTGGATGATTTGTGTTTAATGTTCCATGCCAAAGTGCTACATGGCCACCGCATCTAACCTCAAAACACACCCCTGGCACCTGTCAACATACACGGCGTCCCGGATGTCATCACACCTGGCAGTCCGATGACACTCGGATGGCTTCATCTGAGCTTTCCCGGGCTTGAACATCACAATGTGCCATGGTCAAAAGATGGGACTAGTATGGATCCATCCCATATAACTGGAATCTTGGATTCATCATGATGAATGGTTGATTTATATAATATATAGATCCCATTAAATCCCGACATGTCATGATTAGTGACTATCAACAAGTTGGGTACATCCAAACTTCACAGTGGCATGGATTTGGGCCCCCCGGGCCCCTTGATGTTGGCCATCATGGGGAAAACCACTGGTTGGAAAATGACGGGTTTTTGGGGCACCCAATGAACCGAGAATACAACAAACATAAAGCCCCTCAGCCCAAATTTCTAGAGAAGGTCTTGATGTGATTCAAATAATTACCCTCTAAATTTCTAGAGAAGGTCTTGATGTGATTCAAATAATTACCCTCTGGTTATGACTAACATAGCTATGGTATAGATGGCCCATAGAAATAGATGGTTTACCTATTAAAAATGGGTGGATTTTCCATGGCTATGTTAAATAACCAGATGGTAATAACAACAATACAATATATAATGTCACATCTGTATGGAACAGATTTAAGCATTCATCGTTTGGCGTGATCTAATGGACCGGGAAAGGACATCATGAACTGTGAATTATTGGTTCAGTCCGGATTTTCAGGCAGATGATTTCTGCATCTGGGGTTTCAGAAGGACAAACTCATGTGGTTTCAATGTTGTACAACCTATATACTTCTGAAGCTGTTCAACCAATATTCAGTCCACACTGGGTTTCGGCCCCAACTTTTAAGGTGCCGAAGTTGTCCTTCTCTTCAGCCCCTGAGTCACCAGGCTGAATGAAGCCGTAATTCTCACCTTTTCTCACCACCACTCCATGGAGGCGTTTGCCTCTGCCCTCAGCGATTGCTTTCCCATGACGAGTTGGTGAAAAAATGGTTTCCCTATGGAATACCCTCTGGTAAACAGCCACATAGCTATTGAAAATCGCCATTTATAGTGAGTTTTCGCATTAAAAATGCTGATGTTCCATAGCGATGTTTGTTTATCAGAGGGTATCATAATCCCAATACATTTGCTAGTCCTTATATTGGCCAATCAACCAAGGTCCAAGGTATTTTCTTCATGGATCATGTGTTAAAAAAACAACTTGACCTGGGAAGGAAGCGACATTCCAAAAGTTGGGTTTGACTGAAAATAGGATACCCACGGATACCCCCAAAATACCCAAAATCCCATGGTTGAAGATCACGTTTCCCCACTAGTAGATGGCCATATTGGGGGTATCCGGGTACGAGTATCACCCCATTCTTGGACAAACCCATATCCTTTCTATCATCATCATCATCATCATCATCATCACCACTGTTGTCTCACATGATACCAATGTTATCCACTATCCCCTCATAAAAATCCCGTGCGGCATCGAAACAAATCTGATGAGGATTCAACCGACCCGCATTTCGGTGACCCCCGAAGAGTAGATGGTTATAAAATATCTGGTTGGTGGTTTCAACCCCTGTGAAAAATATTAGTCAACGGGAAGGATTATCCCATATATTATGGAAAATAAAAAAAATGTTCCAAACCACCAACCAGTTATTGTTGTGGTTGTTGGTGGTTGAAAAAACCCTTAATGAGTCGGTCATTATTCCAAAAAAAACAATGATTGAAGGGGCCACCTTTGACAGGGCTGTTGAATCCCTCGGATGTTGACATGGGAAGGGCGTCGGAAAGATTTTGCGAAACCAGCTGTTCCCTACAGGTTCTTTGAACCCGTTCCGTCCCGGAAGCCCACTGGGAGTCCCTGACTGATCGGCCTGAGGAGCAGAATTCCACATGTTTGGAGGAGCAGATCGATTCAATTTCACAAGTCAAACATGGTTGCTCCCAACAGCCTGTGCAGTACTGCGGGGGAAATCAGGATAGGAAGGAAAACAAAGAGCAAACCCACCAATGGCAACCCCACCAGTATACCAGTGACTATCATCAATACGTTGAAGCAACCCTTTGACGAACATTTGCTGTTTCCGACATGCTAAGACCTCTAGACTCTAGGCAGAAGAGTTCTGGCACAGATTTCAGGCAACAGGGAGACGGGATCAAACAAAAGAAACATATACAGTATCATAAATGTATCATATATTCAAACATGTAAAGAAACGCAACAATTAGATTAGATAGCCAGCCACTTTGGGATGAGTGTGTCAAGCAAGTTATAACTCAACAGACTCAACATATCAAACGAAAAGACTGGCAGAATAGCTCTGAGATCTTAGAAAAATTCTTCGGTGACTTCTCTGTGAGGTCCAGACATTCCAACGCCCGACCATTTTTGCGCCTGGGTTTCCTCTGAAAATCAGGTAGTTACCCGGTACCCTCTGGTTATTTAATATAACATAGCCATGGGGAATGGCCCATTTATAGTGGATTTACCCATTAAAAATGGGTGGATTTTCCATGGCTATGCTAAATAACCAGATGGTAGCCCAAAAATCTCAGGCATCCTTTACCATTTCCGAACCACAAAATGGTCCCTGGCCTTCAATTGAACCCCGGGCGCCACCCGAGGTCTCGCCCTGCGGGGTAACTGTGGCTGGAAGGCCCCCAGTTATGGTTGATGTTTTTTTTCACCCATCTAACTAGAGAAACCTAGGAATATGGCTTTATAAAATATGGTATGTTGAGGTTAGTTTAGAAACCATAGAAACCTAGAATCTAATACAGATTTGTACTATATAGGTGGTTTCAACCCCCATGATCGTGATTTCAGATCGTCATCCCATTTCTTGGATCTTCTGGTTAGGCAGTTTCAAGTCCCGTGAAAAAGATTGCTCATTGGGGGTCATCATCACATTCTTGTAAACAAAATAGAGCAAATTAAAAGAAGAGTATTTTAACTGTACCCTCTGGTAAACTAGCAAGACTCTGGAAAATCACCATTTGAACAGGTGAATCAATATCAATCAATTATATGTGGGCCTTGTTCAATAGCCAGTTAGTTTACCCTAGGCTAAATTGCCATTGAAAAGTGCCATTTCTGGATCCGCATCCTCCAAGTTGAGTGCCATGGCTTGGCAAAAAAACAAGGCTGGACAGTTCATAAACAAATGACCATATTATATTATATATCATTATATATTATATATATATCATGTACAATATCCCATATGTATGGAATATCCACACTTAGTAACTGGATCTAAATGAAATGTATATCCAAGCAGCAACCAAGGCCCTGGCGGCCCTGGCTCGTTGGGATTTTCCCTCCGCAGATTCCAGCGGAAACTCTCCGGCCTCGCGCCACTCCTTCTCCAAACTTTGGTCGTCTGTGGCAGCTGAGTAGAATTGAGGTACATCAAAACTCCATATTTCTAGCTCTATGGTAAATATGTTTATAATTCATTGCTGCTATGTTGGTATGATTGGCATAAATTTGGCATTTAAAAAAAACACAAAAATATATCTTAGTAGTCTTGGAGTTCCCAACATGTCAATGTTTGAGCTGTAGTATCCTATAGCCATATGTTCCGAAAGCTTCGAGCTCGAGTTTTTCTTGGATTTGCACTGCACTGGGTGAGATTCCCCGACTTGCGGGCGTAGCAGCCATGCATAGCTTGGCATAAACAAATTTACGAAGTTGCGAAGACGTTGGGGATGGAAGCTTGAAACGTCTAGACCTTTTTGTCTTGGCCCGGTAAGAGGTCCCTCTATAGTGGTTTGCATGCCCGTTCCCCCGCTGCAAGCCCCTAGAATAAGGACCATCTATATAAATTGGAGAGAATATGAGCCACGAAAAGCCACAAACAATATTGCCATACAGCCCAGTGGACATAGTTCCCTCTTGGGATATCTTATGTCTTATGATTCTGGTTCCCAAAAAACATATCCCCTCCATTGTTCATGGATGTCCATCCCCATGGAATCTAAATCAGCTTCGTGAAGAGACCGAAAAGTCAACCCCACCCCCCTAAAAATGTCGTTCGGAAACACACAATTCTGAAAATATCATCTGTTCACATCTCCTCATCTCCTCTTTTGAAAAGGACCCTTAAAAATTAACTTTCAAACATGTCAACAAAATACGTTTGGCACCAACAAGTCCAACCAAAAAACAGAAAAAAACAGATTTATATCATAAATATATCGATATATCCCAAAAAAATACCACGTCTGCCAAAATCTTTTGGGAACCTTAAAATGTCCAAAAACATCGTCCATCCCGCCTGACGGCGGCAACAGAGGCCCCGGAGGCCCCGGAGGCCCCGGAGGTCCCGGAGGTCCCGGAGGTCCCGGAGGCCCAGGTGGGCCCATCTGCCGCAGCAGCGGTGAAGGTCCAGACCTGATTTGGGGATGTATTACAAAACCAATCTTGCTATATTTGGGGGGATGAACATCCCATAAATGATGGAACATAATCCAAATGTTTGAAACCACATGGCTATGGATCAATACCTATTAATACCATTTTTAGTGGGTTATTCACATCCATTTACCAGTTATTTGGGCTTCACAGAAGGGTACCTTCTGGTTTTGACTCACCATTTCTGTCCGGATTCGTTGGGATCATCGGAGGATTTTTTTGGTGTTTGTTGTTTCCCAGATGCGAAGCATGGTGCTGGAAGTGCTGGAATATGAATCCCAACATTTGCCCAAGATAAATAAAAATCACCCAAACAAATGTAGGTAAATATATACCAGACATGGAGCATATGGCTTTGGAGGGATCATCGATCATCAGTTCTCGAGACCAAACATGCCGAAGATACCTCAACTGTTTGAAAATATACCAAATATACCAGAGATACCAAAGATCATCAGGGATACCAACTGGATTCTTGCGGATTGAACTGTTTGAAGATTTTGTGAAGTGATTTGAGATATGATTTCTCGGGACTTTGCTGCCAAACATTTGGAAAATGTCAAACTTGGAAAGTAGCTCCCAACAGAAATGACTGTCACGAATAGGAATGAAACATGACTTAACCAAATATAAATTAATATGAACTAAATGAATATCAAGTAACTGACAAGAACAGGGAAATTTTGAGGATTTGACACCGCTAAAATCACAGAGTTCCTGGGGGACCATCAAGGATATGGGCAGTTCGATCAACAAAAACAAGGATGTCAAGAACCAAATGGATCCATATAGGACATACGCAAGCAAACCGCTAAGAGGGAATGGCTCGACCAGGAATCGGAATCTGCAAGCATCAGTGTGTTCCAATAGCATGACCCTTGATTTGCAAAAAACCTACATTTGGTTTTGACCCACAGCCATAAACAAAGACTCCCAGACTATATATAAAAATATATACTGTACGCCTTCTAAATAACTGTTTCCCTTTGGGAACTATGGTTGACTTATGCTGAATGATGCTCTTCAGCATCCCGGGACTGGGTTGCCCTGCATGAAACCTGGCGTGTTTCGATGGCGAGAATGACACCCCATGACTCCATGAGTGATCCCATAGGCAATTAAACCAACAAGGGGCCAACATTCATCCGGGCTTGACATTCTACCCTCTGGTTATTTGACATAGCCATGGAAAATGGCCCATTTATAGATGGTTTACCTATTGAAAAAGGTGATTTTCCATGGCTATGTTAAACAACCAGATGGTAGATCCTTTGACCTTCCACAACACCAGTCCACTGTGTGCACTTGCAGATCAGACTGAAAGTTCCTAAGGTCCCCAGACTTTGAGAGGCCAAACCCCTACACTTGCCCATGCCTGCTGATTGTTGGAAGCATGTTGTTCATGGTTCCACTCCAAAAGTCCTACAAAAAAAACTATATGTCACTATGTGTTTTCTTTATCCTTCTCAATCCCCAGTTCCATCCAATCTTCTGGGATATAGTACTAACTCCTCCTAAATTGCCAGTAAATATCATTGACCTTACTTCTCAAGGTTTCTCAAGTGGTAGTTTCAAAAACCCTAGTTGCTTGGTAAGTATAGTCCTTAAAAAACTACCCAGTAATATCGAGGAGCATCGCAACAATCCAGCGACTTGGACATGTGACATTCTGAAGAATAGGGTCTTTGTTCCACTGGTCAATTGTATAACTGGTTGGTGGTGCAATAACCATCTTGAAAAATCTGAGTTCGTCAATGGGGTTGGGATGACATCCCATATATGGACAATAATCCACATGTTTGAAACCACCAACCAGTATAAGTTCCACTTCATCAGCATATTTTCTATGAGTTCCACTGCTGGTTGGTGTTTTTAAACCCTCTGAAAAATATGAGTTCGTCAGTTGGAATGATTATTCCCAACTAAATGGAAAGTCATAAAATTCCATGGTTCCAGTCACCACCAACCAGAACATATTGAAGAATCATGAGAGTGACATAATATGTGTACATTTTACATATTTTTTTGGGGTCAAAATGACCCTACTGAAACTACTCAACCAGCAAGGTAGATCCACTGGTTGGTGGTTTCAACCCCTCTGAAAAATATTAATAAGTTAGTTAGGATTACTATTCCCAATATATGGAAAGTCATAAAAGTCATGTTCCAAACCACCAATCAGCAAGGATTATTATTCCACTGGTTCCCAGTGAGTCTTTGCTTTCTGTTGCCTTTTGGGTCCCAGTTCAGGGAAGGAAGATGGAGCTACCGTTTCCTGCATAGAACATCATAGAACTGGGCTGTATTCCACTGGTTATGTTCCATTGCTTATCACCCAAAAATGGCAATCCCAGGAGTGACCCCGAGGACCTGTCCGAGTAGCATCACGGGACTGGGCGGACTGAACCCGCGGCTCCGAAACGCAACATTTCTTCAGTAGATTAACTGTAGGGTTTACGGTAGATATATATGTATTATATAATATATATATATATGAGCCGCCGTCAAAATCAATTGTTTATGCCTGGTACAAAAATATAAGTTATCGCTCTTTGGGGGGGCCCTATCGCTTTCCAGTGTTTTGTTCAAATCAACACGAAATACTGCAAACATGCAAGGGAATTAGCTTCATGGATTCAGATCTAAACTGCCGGGGATGGATTAAGGGCCTTTCGTTGTCTTTGCGTTTGCAACCATGTTGGGGAGCTATCTAAGCACATTCCTAGACTCTTTCCTAAGCAAGGAAATCTGTTAC
>Ga0126342_10004768_pt1 | contig 23334 bp, 16 predicted proteins | sample Cyp1metagenome_FD_92528 | JGI IMG/M metagenome (GOLD analysis project Ga0126342, IMG submission 92528) | Coral microbial communities from Lord Howe Island, Old Settlement Bay, Australia - Cyphastrea 1 metagenome | ecosystem: Host-associated > Invertebrates > Cnidaria > Coral ...
AAGCACCTTTCGGTCCATCAGTGGATTCGCTCTGCCATCCCTGATTCACAACAGCCAATCTCTCCTATAGGTTTCCTATTTTTGAAACTTCCGCCACCGCCTTGTGCGGTACTACTGGTATTGACCGAAGTAAGTTTAGAAGTCAAACTTCCGACAGTATGGACAGATAGAAAAGCAGAGGTAGGAAGAATCAGAGAAGAGAAGAGAAGAGAAGGAAGAGAAGAGAAGAGAAGAGAAGAAGAAAGAAGATCAGAGAAGAGAAAGAGTCAGAAGAAAGAAGATGCTGGTGAGAAAAGACGCGAAACATTTGTTTTTCCAATGATTTGTGGCTCTGGGGGGTCGTAAAGTAGGCTCGCTAAAGCGGCGGGTGCGGAGCCAGCTGGCCAAATGAGAGATGAAAATTGCACGCTGTTGTGGCACGAAGCACATTTCGAAGTCAAAATGTACAAAACGCCTCGGCTTCGGAACACTTTTAGAAGTTGAGATGTCGAAAAAGTGCACGCCGTTGTGGCGCGAAGCACATTTTTGGAAGTAAGAATGCGCACAACACTTCAGTTCCAGAGCACTTTTGGCAGTTGAGATGTCGAAAAAGTGCGCGCCGTTGTGGCGTGAAGCATATTTTGAAATAAAAATATTGAAAAAAAAAACATGCTCGGACCACTTTTGGACGTTCAGATGTTGTTTTGCGTGGCAGGCGCAAGGGACTGTGCACCTTGTCAACAGTGAGCACAACGTGAGGGTTTTGTAGCATATCCAAAAACCATGGCAGCCGTGGGACATTTGAAGAGGCTCTGCAAAGATGCATCTCGCGAGGCAGGCGCAGCACAAGAGACACAAAAGATAGAAAGATGGAAAAACAGATAGGTCGACTGATAAATGAATAGAAAAGCACCTCAAAAGACAAACAGGCAGATGGAAAAACACATGGATCGATAGACAGATAGACAGATAGACAAATAGATAGAAAGCTAGATAGATAGATAGATAGGTAGGTAGGTAGGTAGGTAGATAGATAGGTAGGTAGGTAGATAGATAGGTAGATAGATAGATAGGTAGGTAGATAGATAGAAAGATAGATAGGAAGACAGACAGACAGACAGACAGACAGATAGATAGATAGATAGACAAATGGATGAAAAGACAGATAGACATGCTGCATACTACGTAGGATATTTTAAGATATCCAAAACAAATAATACTATACAATATCCCGGTGGCTCTCCGTTTCCTTCTTGGCTGCGCATCCCACTTAGTAAGTGATTTGTAAGCAATGTCCTGTGGATATCCCAGAAATATGTGTATGTGTGTGTTTGTGTGTGTGTGTTTTCCGTGCTCGGATGCCCACGTTGGTAAATCTTAATGGCCATTTCAGAGCTAACTTTCAGGGAAGATCCCAATTTCTGTGGCCTGAAAAATGGTACAGCACCTCCCTTTTAGGGTGCTGAAATTTCATCCTTTGAACTATGAACCACTTTTTCAATCACTAGTAAACACTATTAAGAACTTTATTTATCATTATTAATCACTACTACTGGTCCTAATGAGAAAATCGCCAATTTCACCTTGGCGGCCCCCCCAAACCATTGGGCCTCGAGGTCAGCCAGTTGGAAGCTGGTATCGCAGATCACTTTCGAAAGGAAGTCTTCGCAGGCGCCTGTTCCGTTTTTCAACGCCGCCATTCAAAAAGGGTGGATTTACATGAATTGAATAGAACAATTTTGGAAATCTCAGGGGATTGTAATGCTCGTTAAATGGGGATTGCAGTGGTTTAATGATGGTATTTAAGTGTGATTATAGGAGTTTCATGGAAATATCATAGGTCAGTTGGTTAAAAAAAATACCTGGGAGAACTGAAGGACTTCTGGTGGATATATCAAACTAGTTAGATGGGTGATTAGATGGGTGAAACAACAATCATAGTTTGGGGCAGGGACATTTACGGAGTTATCAAGGGATTTCCTTGACTGTTTTTCTATGGTGTTGGGGCGACTTTTGTCAGATACGAACTAGTGCTTTAATCTTTGGCGGTTTCAATGGTAAAAGCATGCAAAAGCTAAGAATGAGATGTTTTGGCAAGTATCTAAGATTCGCCATTGGCTAGACCTTTGGCACCATCCTTCCGAAAATCCATGGGTTTTGATAGGTGACACCTCCAATCGAATAATCGCATTCTGCCCCATTGAAAAACATGTTAAATACACCTATATGGGACTTTCACCTAACCACGTTGCATAATGATCTGACAATCATGAATCGTAACCAATCCTCCCATTAAATCGAATAGCCCATCTGAATTTCATGATAAGCTACCCAAAAAAAGAGCCTCCTTCTCCATTTTAGAGTTGCTCAAAATGTCAGCTACGAAACCATCCATGAAAAACGGATGCGCTGTAAGGGAGAGATAAAGGGATATATCATGGACATCATGATGGTCTGAAATTGGATACCCGGCCCCATATGGCCATTGGAAAAGAATGGTGCCCCACTTAGCTTCACCAAGGCTGAATCTTGGGTTTGCGGATGTAAACCTATAGTCAGATGGTTGATTTGCATGTAAAAAACATCTGGTCTTTTACATCTAAACCAACTGAGAAATCACCATCAATCGTGGGTTTGGATGTCTTTAGGAAAGAAAAGTTTTTTGTGAGCCAAAATTATTGAAAATTAGATTTGACCAATGGCTTATGGAAACGGGCGCGTCCAAATTCAATGGTGAAATTCGGATTAACCGTTGGATTTGGAGGATGGAAGATTCTCTACAGAATTTTGGTCCACTGAGTAGTGAATGAGAGGTGAAAGTGGGATGTTAAACTTGCTATTTTGATGGGAATCTTTTTTCCAACTAGATACAAAAGAAGTTTGTTGCCAGTAGTTGGTTAGGATATGTTTTCCCAATGAAACACACATACATCATCATATATTTATTTTTCCGATTGGTTGGGATATATGTTTACAAGACAGTTAGGATCGTATTTAAATTTCTGGGTCGACCTTTGTTAGACACGAACAAATACTTTTATTTGCTGCTATCAATCTTAAACTGCAATAACCAGCTAAGAAATATTTTTTTTGGCAGGTGTCTCAGATTCACCATGATTTGGCCATGAAACACACCTGGGTCAGGCCAGAGGACATAAGATGTTGGCGAGTTACGGCATGTTCCAGCATTCTTTCAATAAAAAAACATAAGGACCCTAAAATGTAGAAGGGTTACATATGTAGCAATGGAAAGTTCATTTCAATCTATGAGCCTATAATTTCAGGAACCTTATGGTTGGTGCCTCCCATTTAGGTACCCGACATGGCCATTGATTCTTAGGGTACCCAATTCCACCGTGATGAAACCTGACTAAGATGTGAGACCCGAGAATAGGGGTGTTTCACCGATTACCCTCTGGTAATCAAACATGGCCTGCTGGAAAATCCCGATTTATAGGTGGCGGTCCTATTTTCATGTCCATGTATGGAGGATTTCCCAGCCAGCCATGTTTGATTATCGGAATTTAAAACGCGTGGAGATTTACCAACAAACAATGGGATTGTTCACAAAGCTGCAGAGAAAAGATGATGGTTCCCTGGCATTACATGCATGAACCACACGAAGGGGTACCGGAATAATTCCAAAACCCAGAGTGGGCGAGTACTGGCGAATCTCGATTAGGAAGTGGATAACAACCATATGGTTATCGGTCCAAACCCTACCCGAAAGGTACCCTAAGTCATAGCTGGTGAGCCACTTGGCTGGGATGCACATCCACCACAAAGGGAACTGGGTACCAAATAGCTGGGTACTGGGAAAAAACCTACCAAACTCAGTGTTTCCCATGAAATGTGGGAGGTGAAATATCGTAAAATTCTACCTTTAACCATATCCAAAGACAGAGCAGCTACGAACCATATCCTACTTGGTGCTTCATACCACTTTGAAAATGAGTTCTATCCCTGGTTAAAATCATCCACTTACAACTGGGGTCATAGCTTGCTTACCAAGCTGGATGAACCGCCAAGCATACGGTGGGATTTTCCAAATGCCATGAATCAACCAATCATTTTACATTATCCCAATCATAGGAGTATACCCAATGATATTGGGGATTGTTTATCATATATTTAGCTTCTTCAAGGGCTGCTGCCCCCTGCTGCCAACCCTTGGAAGGAGCTGGAGACCAAGACAGAAAAGAAGATTCCGGAATTTTGCCAAAGAAATGTTGCAAACAAATTATTTCGCGATGACATGATGACACTCGAGCAAACCGAACAAAGAATAAAAAGAGAAAATGCGTTATGTACAAGTTTTGTTCGAACCAAAAAAGCGAGAGAGGTTAAAAGAAGTCAAGAGGTCTTTCACTTTCTGAACCGTCTCGCCCTCAGGCCTCCAAAACGCACGCCTCGCTACACCGAAACACCACCCAGCTCCATGTTTCCGTCAAGCCGCACCCTTCCCGGTCCAACGTCGTTTTCTGCAGCCTCTGAAAAAATATCCTAAGCCGTTATCGTGCGTGACGTGGGTTTAAGGGTGCCTTTTTGTCCGGGCGCACAGTAAAACGGCTGGTCCGTCGGAGTCACCGTAAAACGGTAAAACCGTTTTACCGTTTTGCTGGTGGATCAGTAGACAACAAAACAGTGCAAGCATTTTACGGTTTTACCGTTTTACCGGTGGACCAGCGGACGGTCTAACGGTAGAAACTTTTACTATGTTACCGTTTTACCATTGCCCCGGCCGACGAACAGACCGGGTAAAACACAAAGGAAGAACTGTAACAAAAAAGAAGCGTTGCAACGAAAAGGAAGAGTTGTAACGAAAAGGCGGAGCTGCAACGAAAAAGAAGAACTGTAGCGGAAAGGAAGAGCTGTAAGGAAAAGGAAGAGTTGTATCAAGAAAGGAAGAGGTGGAATGAAAAGGAAGAGCTGTAACGAAAAAAAAGCTGAAACGAAGAAGATGAGTTGCAACTAGAAGGAAGAGTTGCGACGAAAAAGAAGAGCTGTTATGAAAAGGCAGAGCTGCAACGAAAAAAGAAGAGTTGTAACAAAAAAGATAAGTTGTAACGAAAAGGAAGAGTGGCAACGAAATGGCAGAGCTGCAACGAAAAGGAAGAGAGTTGTAACGAAAAGGAAGAACTGCAACCAAAAGGAATAGTTGTAACGAAAAGAAAGAGCTGTAAGAGAAAGGAAGAGTTGCAACGGAAAGGAAACCTGTAACGAAACGGCAGAGCTGTAACAAAAAGGAAAAGCTATTACGAAAAAGATGAGTTGTAAAGGAAGAGTTGTAACGTAGCGAAAGACAGAGCTGCAACGAAAAGATAGAGTTATAACGAAAAGGAAGAGCTGCAACGAAAAGATAGAGTTTTAACGAAAAGGAAGAACTCTAACGACAAGGAATAGTTGTAAGGAAATAGAAGAGCTGTAACAAAAAGGAAAAGTAAGAGCTGCAACGAAAAGGCGAGGCTGTAAAAAAAAACAGGCAGAGCTGTAACCAAAAGGACCAGTTGTATAACATAAAGGAAGAGTTGCCACGAAAAGAAAGAGTTGCAACAAAAAAAGGAAGAGCTGAAACGAAAAGGAAGAGCTGTAACGATAAGGAAGAGTTGAAACGAAAAAGAAGAGCTGTAACAAAACGGAAACTATGTAACGAAAAAGGACAGTTGCAACGAAAAGAAAAAGCTGCAACGAAAAGGATGAGCTGTAACGAAAAGGCAGCGCTGCAACAAACAAGAAGACCTGTATCGAAAAACGTGCGTTGTAACGAAAAGGAAAAGTGGTAACAAAAAAGGAAAAGTTTTAACGACAAAGGAAATTGTAACGGAAAGGAAGGGCTGTAACGAAAAAGAAGACCTGTAACGGAAAGGAAGAGTAGAAACGAAAAAGACGAGCTGTAACAAAGCTGAAAGTCTGTACCGAAAAAGGAAAGTTGTAACGAAACGGACAAGCTCTAACGAAAAGGAAATGCTATAACGAAAAAAGAAGAGTCGTCCTGTAACGAAAAGGCAGGAGTGGTCCTGTAACGAAACAGAAGAGTACTCCGTTGTAAAGACTTCTTATGAACTATTATGTGTTTTGGTGCGTCCGGCTTCACTAGTGGCGGCGTAGCACGCAAAAATGTTTGCTAGACCGCTGCAGAAATCTAAAAGTAAAAGATCGGACCCGCTCCATGTCCCTGCTCGGGGAACAGCAACTCGACCATGATGCTTTCGGGCGACGGCTTCTTTGAAGCAAGTTGCAAACACGAGTCAGCAAGATCTTGACATTCTGGCCAGGTCATGCGAATACGTTGCTCTACAGTTTATCACGGCCGCAAAGCTTTATTTGCGTAATGTAGGCATGAGTCACACACACATAAGACTCAGACACCTAGCATACAAAAACCACATACACTAATTAAACAACTATACGGTTTACATGTGTGACTTAGCTTCCATAACCTGCCCTGCGCACACGTGCAGTCTCACAATATTAGCTTGACGTCTAGTTTCAACCGTTCTTCCACGGAATGGTCTGGAAGCAGTGGCCATGCTTGCGTGTTTTTCGACGACTTCCATACAGTGAAGAGCTCAGTGACGCCCACCTCTTTGAGATTTGTTCCTTACACGCTATACTTCTATTGTCACGCAGCTTGATGTAAAAGTACGTAATAAGATATCTGTATATATTCATGCGGGCCACCAAAGCCAAAGCAGTGAGATCAATCAACATTATCCACATATAATATGGCTCCAATTGGCTGGGAGGCTATATCATATCGAGAAAGTAGCAATATTCACGGACGAGACATGTAGCCAAGTGAGACATGAACAGTCTAAATCGCGCCGAACGTTTCTTTCTGTGACTGCTGCTGTTTGCTCCTTGAAGGTTATCATTCAGAAAGGAATGCTCTTCTTGTCTCTATCCATCTATATGGGTTAGACTGGGTTTCACTGTCATCTTGTAAGTACCACATGACTTCAAAAACACAGCAAGCTAGCATACCCGGCCGTGGGCCAGTGCATCTTGCCCATGCGCAGCTGACATCAAAACTTCAAGGCCGGTTTCTAGATTTCATCAAGAAGCCACATGAATCCCCAAAGTTTTCAGGCTAAATCAGGCTAAAGGACGAAGTCAGTTTATTCACATCCGCTTCGCAGCACCATCCGCCCGACAGGGCGCCGTTTCTCCAAGGCAAACCATGGGTTTGCACCATTCTAACATGTGTTACTGGGCGCTTTTAACCAGAAATGGAATATACCATGGCAAATGCCCGGCGTGAGGGCAAGCATCTCTGAGTCGGTGAAGGCTGGGTCCAACAAGTGGCCGCTCACGTGCCCGTTTGTTTGGATCAATGAGCAACTTTGCGTAATTTTCTCGGCGTGTACGCAGTTTCCGTGGTATCTACGATACTATGGGTAGTTTGCCAGGTTTTTTCTTACATAACCAACCGACCAACCCCTTTTGGTGGCCACCTTCAAACACAGGTCCTTGAGGAGCTTGCTCGCCTCGTTTGCAGTGATCCTCGCGATCAGGCGGCTTGCTTACGACCAGGCATCCCTGTAATTGGCAATTTGATGGCTACCAATCCTTCACAGGCTGTGGGATGGGTTCAAAATTCTTCGGCCGAAAACGGATGGTAAACGAACCAAGTTTGAGAATTGTACCAGTTTAGGGTGCTACATGCTTCCAAGGGACAAGGAAAAACAAACCAAACACGACAAGTGGTTCCGGTGAAGCTGTGGTTCCACAGGTTCGGCAGTTGGTGCTTCCGGAACACCCCGACCCTGGGGTGGTCAAAGGTCTCACCATCCGCAGGTAAAAAGGCATTGCGCGCGGGTTTGTGTGCCAGGGCTGGTCGTGGAAAGCGCCAAAGCACCAAAGCGCCAAAGCCGCTACGTGGAACGCTGAAGCCGCAAAGCCGCAAAGCCGCGATGCTGCAAAGGAATGTATATGCGTCGCTACATATCTTTCACGGCGTGGAACCGGAGCGTTGTAAAGCGCCAAAGCATCGTAAAGCGTCGAAGCGCTGTAAAGCGTCAAAGCGTCACTCAGAAATTATTTACAGGAAAGGAAGAGCAGACAGAAGTTGTTTCAAGAAAAAGTTTTGAGTCCAAAGAAATGATTGGAACATGTTAGGAACCAAGGAAGACAACTCGGACGGAAGTGGTTTACAGAAGAAGTTGTGTTTCGTGGCCCGTGCCCGCCCAGGGTGGGCAAGTGCCACTGCAAAACACTTTTTCCGTTAGTTCTGCCAGGTTGTAGCCAATGGCCATTGTGTGCTCCCAATGTGATCGCATTTTTGACACATTACAGTGCGGGCAGAGTTGCAACGAGACTTGGGTTGCCCGCATGGCAGGATGGTACAAAGTGAAGAAAAGCAAGAAGTGGTACTGTCTGAAATGTGCCCTTTCCAATCAGTGGGAGGTGACAGATCTTTCAGAAGGCTGCGAGAGTTGTCTGGCTCATACGAGAAGAATGTACATGGCTGATCTGGCTGGTTACACTCAACCTTCTTCGTCGCCCTCTTCCGCATATGTTGGGCCGGAATATGTAGGACCGGATTCACAACCAATGGTGCGCGAGCCACAGGCCAACGTGCATTTCATGAAGCCATTGCGTTCGCTGGTGGGCGCCCATTCTTCGTTTGCTTGGAAGTATATGCAGAGACATTGCCGGTGTGAACTGGAGGAGTTAAACGAACAAGCCAGAGATAGGGATGCTTACCAGAGCGGTGTTCGTGGTCTTCCTTTTCAAGTGGCTCCATGGTCTGTGAAAAGGAGGGAAGTAGTTGACGAATCCACAGGTGTGTCAGCCAAAGTTATCTCCGTGCCGGGGCTTATTGCTGCTGATGAGAGGTATCCGACGAAGAAGGAGTTCAAGAACAAGTGGCAGCGAAATTTGAATGGAATTTGTGTTACTGGCACTCTCCAGGCCGAAAGTTCGCTACCTGCAGCAGAACATTGGCGGTTCGACTTTTTGGAGCAGTCGCTGAAATTCAACAATTTACAAGAGCGACCGCTGCCGCAGACATTGGAATCTTTGACATTATTTCAATGGAATGCAGGAGGGACGAGGCAGCGTCTGGATGTCGGGTCATTGAGTGGGGGAAGTCTGCATTTTGGGTCGATGCAAGAGATCGATGCAGGTACTGTGGCTTCATTGGAGCAATGGGGGGCTGTTGTGCACACGCACAAAGCAACTTCGGGCAAGCCACTTGTACCTTTGGCCGTGCTGCCTTCGTCAGGCAGTCAGTGCGTTGCTATGTTCGCAGGCACGGTGAAGCCATCGACACCTGGGTACAAAAAAGCAGTCCCGCTGAAGGGTTGTGACTCAGACTACCCCAAGCGAAATTCTGGGGGATTGACAAGTCAGCCAAGACCTACTTAGAAGCGATCCTTTGTACTCTTGCTATCATCTAATAAGCCCTCAATACATCTCAATACCCTTTCAAGCTGGGGGTGTTCAATTTCCTCTACTCTACTCTCCTCCACTCTCGTGTGCCCTTCTCTACTCTACGTTACGCTGCTCTACTCTACTCTTCTCTGCTCTGTTCTACTCTACGACACTCTATGCTACTCTACCCTAGCCTACCCTACCCTAGCCTACTGCAATAGATTTCTAGAACTCCGTAAGTAATGTGGAAGAGTCTCTGCCTTTTACCATTTTACCCTTTGACCGTTTTACCGTCGTCCCTGGTCACCGCTGCCTTTTACCGTTTTACCGTTTTACCATCGCCACTGGTCGCCTCTGCCTTTTACCGTTTTACCCGTTTACCATTTTACCGTCGTCCCTGGTCACCGCTGCCTTTTACCCTTTTACCGTTTTACCGTCGCTCCTGGTCACCTCTTCCTTTTACCGTTTTACGAGCGCGCTTCCTCACCGGAGCACCCGTAAGCAAAAGGACAACACAACGACAGCACAGAAAATATCTGTCAAGCCGTCACTTTCTGAACCGTCTAGCCCTCAGGCTTGCACTATTTCAGTTTTGGTGTGGCATGCGAGGTCTGCCGAAATCGTCCTGAGACATCATGATCAGATCTGGGAAAGCGCATGCATTTGTTGGGATAAAGCAGATAGCAGCTGCGAAAGGGCATGCGCAAGGAGGTGATGAGACAAGCATTCATGATATGCGCGTGCGAGACTTTTAGGGAAGATTGTGGAATCATTGGCTAATGCTTCTTTCCGAATCCAAGCCTTGCTCAAATGCCGTAGAATATGGCTGATTGTGGCATTTGCAAGGAGCCCTCTGTTGGCCGCGCGCGCTGCGCGTACTCTCACAGTGCCCACAAGGCGCACCTACTAGTAGGCGCGCCTTCTGCAGGGAAACGTGGGAGGGCACCGCCGGTCGCCAGGCAAAGCGGCCGGGCGCAGTGACGGGCCCACTTCAGCTCATCAACAGCATTTGAAGGCACGCGGGCTCTCTTGTGAGTCCGATAACTTTCCAAGCCCTCAAACACTGTCTTGTTAGGGTTGGTCAATTGTTTCTTAGAAGGCTTCGGCTTGTTTCTTGGTAGTGGCGCCCACCTCTCCGCCTCTGGCCCCTTCACAGGGCATAGAAATCCGGAGTAAAGGTGGATCAAAGCGCCCGTCTCGCCACACCGAAACACCACCCAGCTGCAGGTTTCCGCGGGCTGGCAAGCCCCTTCCCGGTCTAGCGTCGCTTTCTGCAGCCCCTAAAAAAGTAGATGTCAAGCCGTCACTTTCTGAACCGTCTGTAGCCTTCAGGCCTTCAAAAACGTCGCTTACTAAAGCCTCTAGATTAGCTTTCATGCCACACAGGCAGCCCCCGCACACTCTCCAAAGGCACGTCTCATCACACCAAAACACCACACAGCTGCAGGTTTCCGCGGGGTTGGCATGCCAGCCTTCCCGGTCCAACGTCGCTTTCTGCAGCCCCTAAAAGTAGATGTCAAGCCGTCACTTTCTGAACCGTCTATAGCCTTCAGGCCTCCAAAACGCACGTCTCACCACACCCAAACACCACCCAGCTGCATGTTTCCTCGGGCCTGGGAAGCCGCGGCCTTTCCGGTCTAATTAGAAAAATAGCTTTCAAGCCACTATTTGCGTGGCTGAGCGTGGTCTCGGTCGGCCCAGAATCCAGGGTCAAGGTTTTCAATAATGGTATACCATATTAAATTTGCCATAAAATGCTTGTTTATAATAAGGTTAATTATCGTAAATATGTTCTTAAACAAGCGATAAACCATATTATGTTAACCATCGTGGCTACTTAGTTAACAATCATTGAGTTTGTATAGTATGTGTTTCATCCACAATGTGGGTTAACATGTATTATAAATCCTGGTCTTAGTATTGGGCTTACCACATATGTCATCCCACTTAGTGGGTTATAACCCTAGTGATTTAAATGGGATAAGTAGGGTTAATCCACTTATAACTGTGGTTTTAACCTATTTACTAAGTGGGATGAGCCACCAAGTATATTACACATGTTTACAATTAATGAGACAAGCCTAATACTAAGGCTACCAAGGGGACGGATTGTACAACCAATATATCATTTATGGTGATTTGGGGCATGGTTTCTTATTGGGCTTACCACATTTGGATTTTCACATGTTGGTATAGTATGTTACATATATGTATATAATGATATTTCATGGAGAATGCTTTTTACATATATACATATCATTACATATGTATATATATATATGATGGCATGGTTACAGTTATATGCTTACAGAATATTGTAGGTACAATGCGATTGTCTGTATAATATTGTTTAGCCTGTTGTGTATACTTATGGAATGTTTGTCGGTACGATGGAATTGTTCTTTAATATTATGTATATATTTATACTTGATGTTATATATGTAATGGTTTGTATGTAACGATATGTGGATATTTTTAGGCATGGTAAAAATATGTTTATACATATGTTCGAAATTATACATATATATGTGTGTGTGATGAAGGTTTAAAGAATGTGATATGTATAATGGTTAAAGGAAATGCTATTCTATACTGTATATAATGTTATCTATGTGTGATGTTATTTTTAGTCGAGGATAAATATTTATTGTTTATTGTATATGTATAGTGCTTCATTGTAAATATGGTGATATTATGTGTTCTTTATACTTACTGGCTAGAGATTGCGAACGAAAATGTGTTAACACTCAACCAGGAGCGGCTCTGGATGGTATTCGGATTTGGGGAAATATCGCAAAGAAACCCAATGCTTCTGGGTTAGTGATTTTTTTGTGCCCAGGTGCATGTATATTATGGGGGTTACCACGTTTTCACTGTGCCTCCAGCGCCGAAGTCTCAAAGGCTCAAAGTTGTTTTTTTCCCAGGGCAAACACAAGTCCGAACTGGTCTCCATTTTTAGGGCACGGGCTGCCCCATCTGGCACTTGAGGAATGAAAGACCGAGAGCTCCTGTAAGATTTGGGCACAGATGAAAATTCGAGTTCCTAAAATTGACCCAACCCACCAACCAGCGGAGGCACTAAGAGAATGAACCTCTGACCCGGGTTCATCTCCTGCTTGGGTGCGCTCGGCAGTTTAAGGTTGGCTTGCGCTTGTTTTGGAGTTTTCCCTGCTCGGCCAATCATCCCTGGCATGTTATCACCGCTCACTCTTTGGGCAACCACATGGCCAGATGCCAGCGGCGATGTCCTTGAAGTGGCGGTGGGGGAACCCTAGGGCTTGGCAACGGGGTTGCCATCTATCGCGGGTAGACCTTGATGCCCTTGGCCGGGGCTCGTTGACTTTCACGCAGAGGAAAATTCATTTTTGGGGTAGCAATTTGTCTAGCTGATGTGCGAAGAGATACAAAAATGGACTTGTGAGCAATTCACTTTGCGATGTGGTGGTTGCGGGCTTTGGGACAAATCCAAAGTGCTGATAGAAATTGATCTGTTGCCAAGTCTGGCATCACGACTGGCACTGGCCATGGCGCCAACAATTCTGGAAATTCACAGATGTTGACATCAGTTCCGCATATTAAGTTGGTCGAAGAAAACCGATCAGTTGAAAAATCAACCTTCCATCAGCTATAAAATTCACATTAGTGAATCACCTCCCAATGCTGTCTTCAAAACTTCGAGCTAACCAAGAATGGACGACACGATCGAATTCGTTCCCGCATGAAACTAGAAACCTTGGTGAAAGGTCAAACGTTTTTTTTTGCAATAAAATCGGGACATACTCCCCATCTGGGAATTAGCATTGCAAGGTATCAAGGAGAATCCAAAATTAGACTGATTGGAAAAAAAGAACTGCTGGCTGACCCCTCCATATGGGGGTGGGCCAAACCCTACTATTCTCATTTTTAGTGGGATGAACATCCATTTCCCAGCTATTTTGGGGTTCAGTAGGTGCCACGGGTTTGACCCATGGCCATATATATGCCTGGCTGCACCACTAAATCATGCATCTGGGATTTCATGCAAGCAAACAAGAGGCCAGCTCCTGATTGTCGCTTACCCAAGTGATGCTGATTGCAGCGAAATACGGTCGTCTCAAAAGGCGGAACCCCAAAATCCCATAGTTTTCTAAGCATCACTTGCCTCAAGGAATTGCCATATTCATTGGAAGGAAATCCCCATAGTTTTCCCGATTATGCTTTGGTAATGCCGATTGTCCAGGTAGGTACCGGGCGCATCTTCAAGTTCCTGGATGCCAGCAAGGTGCTATGGAATTTCCTTTCGGTGAACCCCAAAATAGTTGTGGTTCATGGGTGCTCATCCCCCTATGGTTCTTGATCGGCCAAAAAACATAAAACTTACAGTATCAATATGTTTCATCCTATCTTGGGATGATAGCCCCCATTGACAAACACAGTGTTCACGGGAAAACCCCCAAACAATTGGAATGTTTCTGCCATTTTCGCTGGCGGAAGATCATGAAGATTCATGAAGCAGGGGCACGGGTTTAATAAAAACCATTGGCACAAGTTAACCCATTTTGAGCCCGTTTCTGACTGGCGATTTTAGCCACTGTTCTCGAAATTGGTTGGGTTAAACTGGTTAAACCATTTCAAATTGTAGATCCATTAGGAATGGGGGATTGACTTCAACATCGACCATCATTTGCCAATATCAACCCAGGATGTTTATTCACCCCTGGGTCGCTGATCCTTGCGGGGTGCCGTTTTTTTAAGAAGATGATCACTATTTGGGGGTTGCCCTTTAATCAACCATGGTTATTAATCCAGGGTTGACATGATATTTAACGGCTACTTGAGTAGACTTTGTCGAAGTCTTCAACCACCAGAAAGGGTGGTCAAGCATCTAAAGGAATTTAAAAACAAGGTGACTGCTTCACCTGCCATAGGGCCGGTGAGTTTATGCCAACAACTGTGGGCACCTCACTTAGTTTACCATCATAAAAGAGAGGTTATAGCCCAAGAGGCTTGGCAGTTCAACCAGCTAAATCAGGAATAGACCAACGAAACTCAGGTTTGCCCATGATTTTTGGTGGGGATGTAAGAAATACATGGCTGCATTAACCGAGATTCTGCAAAAACTAGGTGGATAATTTTGCTCAACTGCCAATTTGTTTGTGTGCTGGCGTGTTATTCACACGTTTCGTAAAAATCCATCGAACAGGACGGCATGGACCATCAGAGTGAACCCCTGGTAAATATGAGGGGATCAAACGACTAGGGCAATCTGTCAACGCTGCAAGGTGAAGGGATGAATAACCACCTGAAGATGTTAAAAAAGCTGATTGAATCATCATAAAGTGAGGAGGTTGCATACTGGTTGGTGGTTTCAAACATTTTTCATTTTCCATAATATACGGGATAATCCTTCCCAACTGACTTTCATATCTTTCAGAAAGTTTTAAACCACCAACCAGCATATAAGTGTTTGGAGCTTCATGAGATAACATGATGATGACGTCCCCACAGAGCATGGATAAAGAAGCAACTATGAGCATCGCCTCCGAGACACAGGAGTTTCCACCGGGTACCTGGAAAAAAAGGTTGCCTTTTTGCAATGCCCTTTTCTGCTTCAAATAGATCTGAATGTCATACATCTACAATACTGATCAAGATGGTTTTTTTCTCGGTTCAATCCATCGTTTCAATGGACTTAAGAGTGATAGCATGATGTTCCACCCAGTTCTACTGATCGATGCTCTGGTCAGTGCTTCTGATTCTAGTGATGATCAGCCATCCAAATTGTGTCCCTTTCCCACTGGGTCGGTCGATTTATTCAGGGGTCACCCCCCTTCAACAACAAGAGTTGTGTTGGATGGGATGGTAATTCCATCTGCGATGGGATTATCTATTTGCGCGGTATATGTCTATTCAAAAGAAGATGGGATCTTTTAACATGGCTCCGATAAAACTGATTATCATGTATGATGTATCAATTATATATGATATACTGCTATATAAGATGTATTGCTATGATATAGTATTAGTATGATATATGATATATGTATGATACGTATGGATATTAGGACTTATTTATCCATTAATCATATTTATCCATCAGATTGATCATTCATACTGTGGATGGAAGAAATCCTGCACCAGTTGATAGATGGTTTATCCCATTTTAGGGTTTCAACAATGCTTTTGGTGGTGCAGGATTTCGCAACCATCCACAGTATAACCCTGGGATATGGAACTTTTATGGTATATACAACTTTTATGGGCATTGAATGGTTGTTATTCATGTTTATCCATATTTATTTTATTTATATTTATCATTAATATTTATCTATATTTATATATACCCCCATAATATACCATATAATAGACCATACAATGCCCGTTTAACATCCATTAGGGTAATTTGCCCATTATCACAACCACATGGGGGTTTAAAACCATAATATACCCATATAATAACCATAATATGCCATAGAACCATCTCGAACCATCTTGTTTCAGGTGAAGAGATATGTCGGGGTCGACTTGAACGAGGCCCAAACGGACATTGGCGGTTTAATAAATGTTGAAGTGATAAACATGGAGAATAACAAGTACCATTTGGTTATTTAACATAGCCATGGAAAGATCCACCATTTAGATTGTTGAACCATCTGTTTCTATGGGCCATGGCTTCCATGGCTACGTTAAACAACCAGAGGGTATCCATGTAAGCAGTCTATTCGAAATTATCTATTCCATCATCAAATCCATGATTCAAATGAATCATTTGTATTTTATATATATATATTGAGGTATGCTGAGGTATATAGATTAATTATAATCCATGAATGATGGGTATACCTCAGGATACCTCTGGTGAACGTTTACAGTTTGCAAACAGCAAAAACTCACCATTTTTTCATTCGCTCAATCACCGAACTAAATGGGCCATGTAAACAATAGCTATGTTAAATTACCAGAGTGTAATGGATGAGCCCTAATAATATGGGAATAATATGTTAATATTTTTTGGAATAGTATGAATGTGTGATTTCAAAATTGAAGTTGAGTATCCCAAGTAAATAAGCAGGTCTAATCAAAATTGGGTGGATTTGATCATCAATTAATTTGAAATGGAATACTTGGCAGATTGAGTTTTGAACTGATATAATCTAATCGTCAAGAACTTAATGAAGATTTCGGTCATGTAGTAAAACAATGTCGCGACGCGAATGATGGTGATTCAACGGTTCTAAAGGGAAATAGCCACCAAGAAATGGAAGTTCGTTTTAGCGAACTAGGAAAGTGAGCAATATAGGATTAGATCATCACAAAATTGGGGCGTAGCGCTTTATATCTTTGATTCTCTGGGTACACCTTGATAAAGGCTTCAAGTTTTCCTTTGCCAATGGGGATATCACAATCTCACCCAGCCAAATCATGTGCAGCCGCTTCAAATGGCCAATTTTCGGGAAAACCCTGACTTGATGCATCCCTATTGCTACACCGATCCGAAGCGTTAGCTGGGAAAGCCCTTAATAACGGAGGTTGTGTGCTTCAAAATGGAAGTTTTCATGGAGGTTCTATGAAGCTTTTCTGGTTGGTGGTTTGGAACATTTGGATTATTTTCCATATATTGGGAAGAATCATCCCAAATGACGAACTCCATCATTTTTCAGAGGGGTAGGTATACCACCAACCAGTTTTTATGGTTTAATCACCATTTGAAAATGAAATCCTCCACGCCACGTTCTCAGGCCATGCTGGAGGAGGCTCGAAAGAAACTGCCGGCTTTGACCTTCGACGCGCGCGTGGTACCTGGGCATTCCGGGGGAATACTGGGTGGTGAACGACCCAGGAATCGTAAGTGGCTTATAACCCTGGTGATTTCAATGGGATAAGTAGGGTGACTTGGGTTTGAACCTACTTACTAAGTGGGATGAACCACCAAGCACAGGTTTTGGTTTGTGTTTAGTCTTCACCACCTATATAAGCAGTGGAGCGCCAATTTTGACTACCCACATGTCGATTTAAAGAAATTTGGATTTCATTAACAGAAATGGCGATTTATCTACCAGGAAAAAACAGAAATGGGGCATGTATGTGCATATTTATATATGCTATGTTATATATTATTTTATATTTTATATTTATATTTTAAATTATGTATTATGAATTACCTATTATGCATTGTGCATTACGTATTGTAGAATATGTAGTATATTAATTTATCTTATACATATATTATGTGGCAATATCACCCATTGTTGTTGGTTCCAATCTGATTTCCTGTTTTGCGAAAAACGGGTGGATTTCAACCATCGCCTAGGTACGATCTGATGGTCATGCTCTGCCCTTTTCGGATGCTTCCTTTGACACGGTGGTAGGTGCGGAGATGGAGACGTGGATCGTGTAGGGGGTTTATGGCCATCAATATGGCGGTCAGGTTTGCGAATAGGTCAGAACCCAGCTGGACACTGTAACAAACGGATATAGGTGGTTTAACCAAGCGCGTGGTTTTCTCGTGATACTGGGACTCACAGCTAGGATACGATGAGGTTCTACATATCAGCCAGACCCAGTGAAGTCCCCCATCCAAGATGTTTCGTCAAGAGCCCTGCATCTAGTGGTGGAATTCCTTCGTTCATCGCCATCCGAGCCATACCAGGTGGTGATGAAATAGTGGGGTCAAAAACAAAAAGTATACCTGGTTTAATGTGGTAAACCCAATGCCATAAACCTATCATCTGGGAATGGTTTCTACCACCAATTGATGGTACTATTGCTAATTGAGGGGATCGTTTCTTGTTGGGTTTACTGGATTTATCACAGTATTGGGGATGAGAAATTGAGCCTTTTTATAGGGATACCTATTAACCAAACACTATTTCATGGGATGGGAGGTTGCGAAATTGAGGGGATTGAGGATGTCTACAGGTGTTGGTAGTTTGTAACATGTTGTATCTTCCATGTTCCTCACGCTGCGTGGCTATTTATCCCAATCCCTGACCAATCAATTCAGTAGAAACACAACTCTTGACTTGGGATTTTGATTTGATACCAGGCTGGAATTTCTGGTCATGCACCACAATGTCTGATGTCTTGGCATCGGATACACAGTGATATTAAATATCATATATATATAGTATATTTATATATATAGTATATATATAGTATATATATATATTCTACTATCTTGGCTGTCCTTAGGTGGGGCATCAACAAGCCCGCATCTATCATTATCTCTCCATCTATCCTCATGGTGTTACTTCGTATCCCCATTTTGTTCGTTGCTTGGTGGTCAAGCCCAATGCTTGCTTCGAACAAGTGAGTAAAATCACCCATGGTTGCCATTGAAATCACATCTGCCAACTCTTCTGTCCACCGAAATCGATAGGTGAATAAGATCACTAAGCTCACGACTTTTACTTGGGTCATCATCAATAAAATCACCATCTCAAAAACGTAAAGTCACCAACCTTATCGTTGGATAAAAACGATCTAGCCGTGTGCCCCTCCACTTCCCGTTCAGCAGTTCCTCGTTGTGATGTTTGAATCCCCATTTCTGTTGAAACCCGATCCCAAGTGACTGAAAAAACATCTTTACCCAATCAAACACTCAAGAAAACACCTGTTTTTGTAGCTTACCCTCTGGTAAACATACAACAAGCTACTAAAAATTGCCATTGATAGTGGATTTTCCCATTCAAAATTGTGATTTTCCATAGTTATGTTAGTTTACCAGAGGGTAGTATTCCCAATGTTCGTTGGGTCAAACTGAACAAACCAACCGGATGGGCACAGGCTTTACAACCTAATCTTCCGGCATAACTGGGGATGTCAAAACCTTTTAGTGTGGTAAAGCCGATAAGAAGCCTACCATTTGGAGATGTTTTTCTTATACGACCCATGTATCGTGATTTTTTTCGGGATGGTTTACTGTCTGTTTTAGGACGGGGATACATGTCCATTTACCCGGCCTGGTAAACGTTTTTACATAACGACGGAACGATCCACCATTTTCTAGCTGGGTAAATCAACTATTTCGACTGGGCCGTTCTCAATAGCTTTTTGTATGTTTACCAGAGGGTACCAGAAATGTTGATGTGAACAGAAGGGCATCAGGGTTTCGACCTATACCCGTTTATACCCATATGGGGGGTTCTTAAAATTGGTGATTTTTAACACCTTGGGTTTCAATAGTACCTGACTTAGGAAACGTCCACAAATCACCCTGACCAACAAAGAAGTCTTATTCTTTGGAAAGATTGGCCAGCTAGATGCTCGTGTTCCATTGATTAAATCAATAAAGCCCTAGCTTGGCTGGTTGAATGCCAACTGGTTGGTGGTTTCAAACATGTTTTATTTTTCATTTCATATATGGATAATTAATCGTCCCAACTGACTTTCATATTTTTCAAGATGGTTATTGCACCACCAACCAGCTTGCATTTAGATGCCGCAAGCGCTGGAACTTTCGCACCGATTCGATGCATACATGTTTGCCCACACGGAGAGTTGGGCTGCGTCCTCTGCAATGTAAATAAATATAGAATTTATATTACCCTCTTGTTTTTTAACATAGCCATGGGAAATCATCATTTTTGATAGGTAAACCATCTATAAATGGGCCATTTTCCATGGCTATGTTAAATAACCAGATGGTATATAATATCCCATTTACAGTGGGTATTCATTATATGACATCTATATAATCCCCATCACAATAATCCCCTATAATCACCATTATAATCACCATTATATGATGGATGAATCCCCATGATAGATGCATAATGAACAAAAAATGAATCACCATTATAAACCCTTTTTAATCACCATTATAGATTATAATCACCATTAAAATCACTATTATATCATCGCCATTATAATGAACATATTTGTTGTGACGTTTCTCCAATCCCGAAACCACCCTCTTCGCCTTGCCAGGCTCCTTGTGCCTCTGTGCCATGGAGCACCCGGAGAAGGCGTCGCGGCGCCAACGGGGTTTATGCATCGGCCACGTTCGACATCGTAACTGCTTGAGAACTTGAGAAAATGGCGATTTGCATAGAGAAAAATAGGGATTTGAAGGGATTGATTTGATGGGATGAAAACCACACAACATGAACTGTTTATGGTAGTTCCGCAGGATTTGTTAAGGTTGAATAGGGATAATAATGGGACAGTTAGGGATATTGGATTTTCCCTTCGGTAATCAAGCATGGCTGGGAAATGGAGGTTTAACCATCAACAAATAGGGACTTGAAGGGAATTCATGGGAACTAATGAGAATATAATAGGAAATCAAACATCGCTGGCTAGTAAATCCCTGAACAAAATTTCGCTGGGAAAATTATGGAACGAAATGGTGGATTTGCCAGCAAGCCATGTTTGAATTAGAAGTTAATAAGTTATTCAAATCATTCACTATGGGAACCATGTTCCAAAAACGGTGACTTAATGGAAATGATACTACATTACATCTATATATATATAAACCAAACACAATTGTGGCGTGTTTTTTGCTTTTCTATCTTTCTGAAAGTTGCTATTATGCAAGTAGTAATTCCAATGCCATAAACCTACCAAGGGGGGTTGGTCATCACCATGGCGCAGGCGCTTCAAGAGATGTTGAGAGTCTGTCGCCCGTGCGGAAAGGCCTTACTGGGTCAACTGACTGGTTAGATACGAACTACCCTCTGGTAAACATACAAAAAACTATGGAAAATCATCATTTTTAATGGGAAAATCACCATTTTTTAATGGGAAAATCACCATTGTTAATGGGAAAAACTAACATAACTATGGAAAGATCCACCGTTTTTAATGGGTGTTAAATTACCAGAGGGTACTGTGGATGGGCCAGCGAAATCCGAATCACCAGTTGATAGATGGTAAACATCCCTTTCTTTATAGGGTTTCAACCATCCTTTTGGTGGCACAGGATTTCGCAACCATCAACAGTAGTACTTGAAAATTCGGGATGTTGGATAATGATGCGATGAGAATAAGAATGAGATTTTCATCAGAAGATGAAAAGAATGCGATTTGAATACCACCTAGATATTTGATGGTTACATGCGAACTAGTACTTTAAGCTTCTGCTATCAATGGTAAAATGCACGAATGGCATATGGGAATATCTATGGGATGTAATGCTGGGTTAGGATAAGGGCAGGGTACATACCTACAAAACTGGGAATCAAGCCGCAAAAACTGATATGTTCATGGTTTGATGGAGATGAAAAAGTTGCGAATCCATCAATGGGATGCTATGGGGAGAGATTCTGGGGTACAAAGCCCGTTGAACAGTGACCGGCTTGACTCCCGTTGATGAGGTACTAGGGGAAGTTACAGTAGTCATTAAGCTGCCAATTTTGTTGATTCTCATGCTTGGGAACCCGGTCAACCAACCATCCACAACTTGGAAGGCCTGTTGATTAAAACCCACAATTGTGGTTTAAACCGCCGCAACCTCCTTGAGATTTGGAATACCCGTGATCAAACATGGCAATGGGAGATTCCTTTTTCTGCATACGACCATGATCTTGAAGATGATGGACTGTCTGCTTAGATTATCAGGGGGTATGATCTAGTAAACCCAAAGCCGTCAGTAACCCCTCCCAATGTTGCCATTTGGAGCATATTAAACATATCGAAAAGCTGTGTTTGTAATTGAGCAGGGCACATTGCATTGCCCGTGTATTTGATATTCTGTACAGGATAAAGAAACTACATTGGCAGCGCGCTATGTCGAAGTGCTATCTGCTATGGCTTAGCACCAAGATCCCATCCCATATGGAGGTCTCCTGGGACATGGCTACCGGGGTACCCCAAGTTATGAATGATTATTTTGATGGAAAATACTCTTAAGATGGATGATGACTGGGGGTAGCCCTATTTTAGGAAATCTCCATTTGGTGTGAGTTAACCCATGACATTTGGATGACCATTTTGGACCATTTTGACCCTTTTCATGTCAATGAATCCCATGTTTGACCATGGCACCTACATAAATTATATAAGTGTCACATGGCCTACATCCCCAAAATTATCATATGAAAAGAATCGATAAAACATGATAAAACCCTACATTATTAATCATATTCAGTATCATACAGAATCGAGTATTAAATATAAACCCATATCTTATATGAATGAAACATTTGCGTTTTTCCCCATTGGTAAGCCATTATTCACCCACTATTCACCCACCATTTTCATTACCCTCTGGTAAACCAACATAGCTATTTTCAAAATAGCTGATGTTCCCATTAAAAATGGTGATTTTCCATAGTTTTTTGTATGTTTACCAGAGGGTACAAAAAGACCCTGTTTTTGACCCAAAAATCACCAGGTCCTGCTGCTGGAAGCGGGCATTGCTGAGAAGCCCATCGTCCGTTGGGGCCAGAGGTGCCGAACGCGCCGAACGTGAAACAGGGGGTGAAACGTTCGCAGAGGAGAATCCTACGAAGCAATGGGAATAGCATGGGAATAGCTAGCATGATAGTAATATGATAGTAACATGATAGTAATATAATAGTAATATCTGGAATATCATGGGAATATAGTTGGGAATATACGATCTTTTTCCCGAGAGCGTTTGAGCGCAGGGTTCTTCCAATAGTGGGGGTCTGTATCTCATCTTCTCATCTTCACACCTTCTCATCTTCACACCTTCTCATCTTCACACCTTCTCATCTTCACATCCTCACATCTTCTCATCTTCTCATCTTCACATCTTCTCATCTTCACATCTTCTCATCTTCACATCTTATCATCTTCACATCTTCACATCTTCTCATCTTCACACCTTCTCATCTTCACACCTTCTCATCTTCACACCTTCTCATCTTCACACCTTCTCATCTTCACATCTTCTCATCTTCACATCCTCACATCTTCTCATCTTCTCATCTTCACATCTTCTCATCTTCACATCTTCTCATCTTCACATCTTCTCATCTTCACATCTTCTCATCTTCACACCTTCTCATCTTCACATCTTCTCATCTTCAC
>Ga0126342_10004769_pt1 | contig 23332 bp, 27 predicted proteins | sample Cyp1metagenome_FD_92528 | JGI IMG/M metagenome (GOLD analysis project Ga0126342, IMG submission 92528) | Coral microbial communities from Lord Howe Island, Old Settlement Bay, Australia - Cyphastrea 1 metagenome | ecosystem: Host-associated > Invertebrates > Cnidaria > Coral ...
GTTTGCTTTTGGTTTTTTGTTTTCGGCTTGTGGTGACTTCGTGACGGCCTACTGGACTATACGCAGGTCCTATACCAGTTCACTCTTGAGGCCCCTCAATTAGTAGACGGCCATGTATGCGTTCATTAATTAATTAACCCTATTTTGCAACATGCAATTGAACGTGTTGGACGACCTGGCGGAAACCATGAAGGCGTTGGACGGAAAAAAAATGGAGGAGAACGTGGCGATCTTCTTTGGCTGATTATAATGAGCTGGAGCAACGTTTCACAATTTCAGGAGGAGAAGTGATTCCAAGCTCAGACCAAAACCCACAAGATGCCATACGGTTTCTCAAGAAGCGGCATTTCTTCACACTCCATGGTGTGGTGGTGGCTCCCCGTAAGAAATATGTGGACGGGCTCATCAAGCTCTAGAAATTGGATGGCTACATGGCCCAATGGTCTGGTGAGGACGAAGAACTTAGCCCTGAGGAAACTCATCAGTTCAGATTAGCTATGGGTACTTTGCTGTATCTCTCTGCTGACCGCTGGGACATCCAACACAGTGTCTACCTGGCACAGTGGATGGCAAAACCAACAAAGCCGGCAAAAGCTGGAGTGAGGCATGTGATCCTCTACCTTGCTGGAACCAAATCCTACGCCATGCTACTGCCCTACCATGCGACAGGCAACGAACTGGATATGGATCTCTTTGGACGCGATGGACCCAGTGAACCACAGGAGAAAGTCGAGATCTTCACAGACTGAGATCTCAGACTGGGCAGGTGATCAATCAAGCGCAAGTGCAAGGAGAAGGCATTCAGTTTCTGCAGCGATGATCTTCCTCAATGGAAGAGCAGTGACTTCATGGTCAAGATCCGAGAGGAGTATTGCCTTGAGCTCATGCGAGAGCGAGTACATTGGCTGCAGTTGGTGGCGCAGCTGAGGGAATCTACATAGCACGTTTGTGGCGTTTCCTGACCAACATGGACGTCAAGGTGTCGGTCATCACAGATTCAAGCAGTTGTCGTGCCTTCAGTGAGAGGCAAGGAGTTGGTCGACTCAAGCACATCGACACCAAGGCGCCATTGGAACCAGTGGTTCTACCTGGTTCACCGCCTCCAGAAACAGATGAGGAGGAACTTCCTGAAATTCCCCGAATTGGGATCAATTGGGAAGACATGGACCTCTTGATGGAGCAGTTGCCCAGAGGACAGCGACGCCGTGCTGAGAGGATTAGAGGAGTTTCACTCTTCGCAGAACAGTCCCTGAGAGAATTCCTGCTCGTGCACATGATGATTCTGTATCCGAATCAGCCGGGTTTGAACTATGATCTTCCTCATGGGTGGAGTCGCCAAGAACAACATGAGTACCAAGTGTTCCGTGACATCGTGGTTGATGGAAGGTGTCAAGATTGCTGGGGTAGCTTTTGTGAAAAATGGTTCATTCACAGTGACCATGGGCACCCAAGAAACTATGGTAACAATTGATGCACGGATGGTACATGTGCAAATTTTACCCTCATGACATTCGCCTAAAATCTGAGGCGGGATGTCAAACATTTCTGATAGTTCCATGTGTGTTCCATACATGTGCAGATGCAGTTGCACGAACCGAGAAGTGTAAGAAATGTAACATGCAGGCATGGACAAATCTTTGTTCATGAGCCCGTGACAAGTGGCTCAACTGGTAGCGCAGAGCAGGTGCTTCATGCTCATTGTGGCTGCCTAACAGGTTTTATAACATTTTCACACATGTAAATGTAATATCTTTGTTTTGCCTTCTCAGCCCTGATCTTAGCATGTAAACTGTTTACCGTAACTAACAAATCTAAACTGTTAACCGTAACTAACAACAAAACGCAAATCAGCACCGATTTGCCATACATATTTTTTGTTCTCGGGAGGTGTTTCCGACAATCCCCAAGCAGGAGATGGAATGAAACACTAATTGGTTCTGAGGTTGGAAACCAACTCTAAACAAATCAAATTGCGGTCAACAAACAAAATCAATCCAAAATTCGAGAGATCAATTGACAATTTCCAATGCGCAAAACAAATCCTTGTGATGATGGTAACAATTTCTTTTATGTTCTTTTCCGTTGGCACAATGCTGTTTTGGATGTTGAATTTGCTTCAGTCGCCGTTGTAGTTTGCTAATGGTGACTACATTTTTTTTTTGACACTGAAGGTTCGCAAATCTTCGTGAACCCGCAGCCATCACAGGGTACTTCGGACAAAACAAACAAGCGGCGATGCCTCATCCATGTTTGACTTGGTCAAAATATGTCGCAATTTGCCCTGATTAGGTTGGTGAATTGCTGGCAAGTGGCAAATGAAACAAATCTGATGTCGGGATTCCGAAGTGCTGTTCCATTGCTGTTGGTGCAATCGTCAAAGGTAGGCGCGTGAACATGCAATCAACCAATTGCACGCGGGCAAAAAATCAAACGTGTGGTCAACATCGGCTCGCCAAGTTTCCTGTCGATTCACCATGATTCACATGACTTCACACCTATCTCCAACGGCCGACATTTGAGACCCACCACGGCAGATTTGGCCAGTCATGCCGCGTGCTTTCAGCGCATGGGCAAAAGAGAAGGTTTCAAACACATTGCCCAAGTGCCACTTGATCAATGCATGGTCCGACAATCCGATTTTTGTATTTTTTTGCCAAATTCAAACATGTTCATTTTGTTTCTGACTTTGTATGTGGCTGCAGGTCCAAGACCTCATTGATACGTACATGTACTGAGATTGTTTGCGCATCAGTTTTGCTGTGATAAATAATCAATGTTTCTGTTTTTTGCATCCAACATATTCCATGGAGAGGACGTTGTAGGTTTTTTTTTGGATTGAATCGATGGGTCTATGGGTAACTATTTTGTATGTCCCTTTGAATATAGATGCCTTGATATACCTTTAATGGACATGATCAGCCCTGGTACAGGCACAATCATGTTGAATGGCAAAAATCCTAGTGCACAAATTCTGATGTGCATGTTGCACTTTCCATCATGGAAAATTGTTGTTTGCCAAGGTTTTTTGGTGGACAACACTGATCTGAAATCCAGCAGTTCTGGTCTGCGCTATCGAAAATCGCCGTCTTTCGGGGAAACGTCCAAATCCAAGCCTGCCTCTGTAGTTCATTGGAATTCTTTGGTCTATGGCGATTTGGATGCTGATGGCAACTGGTTGAAACTTCAGGAGACAGACTTTGCTGAGACCAACTTGTTGAACAGATGTTTGCAAAGGCTAAAGTCGAAACCAATCGTTTTTTGTGAAAGACACATCGTTTTTTTGCAGTTGAACTAAAACGGGTCCTAACGGGTCCTCAGCACCAAACTTGGAAGGACGGCCAGTACTTGCCAGTCTACTCTTCCAATGGAATCCGAGTCCTGCAACCCATCAAGGCCGCTGAGGAAACTTCTCCGGTAGCGACTGTGACGACTGTGACGGTGGGCTGTCTTCAAGTGCCCAGTCATCTTGAACGGCAAGGGATAGATGCGGATGCATTGATCGATGCTGGTCCTGGTGCTTTCTACCAGGCTTGTGGCTTGTGGCAATGCGATGTGTTGACAGAAACCATGAGACTGTTTAAAATCCGAAAAAAAAAGGTTGAAACATGTTGGAGCAGATGCAAGTAACAGGGAACACTTTCACTCGAACATTCTCATTGTATACAATTCATTCTTGTCTTAGAAAGTGTGGAGTGGTACTGTGATACATGGGAAGAGTGATGAAAAGTGGGAAGTGCCATCTATTGGGTTGCGGTGGCAGCTCCTTCTCAAAATCTCTAAGGAGGTTGGTAGTATTTAATCAAGAAGATGCCGATTTATTTTGGATTTATCTGAATAATACTTAGACAAGATAGACGTATGCAATGTGTGTAAGTATATATATATAGACAACTAGCTAAGTAGCTAACTAGCTAACTAGCTGAGTAACCAACCATATACTTTATACATAGTGAAGACATGGACAAATAGATGCAGTAAATGAACACAAATAGATCTGGATAATTCTAGACCTGTGCAGGTGGTGGCTGAGCGTGTAGCACTGCGCAGCGGTCCTTCGCTTGGAGCTCCGGTGCTGGGCCAAGTGCCGCGGGGTGTCTCGCAACAAAGCGGAGCTGTGGAGCTGTGGAGCTGTGGAGCTGTGGAGATTCTGTTGATTTTTGAGGTTTTTGGACCCTTGATTTTCACATGTTTTCACATATGAAAGACTATTTTCAAAGCTTGAAAGATCAAATTCCTGCAGACAGGGTGCGTACTTATACATGATCCAAAGCGAAAGTTGGTTGTCTTGGCCCTGCTTTCTTGTTGCAATTGCAGTTGATGAAAGGATACCATTTGTTTTCCTTCTATTTAACACGGATGATTAATTGAAGCACTTGAAATCTTCTTCTTCCTTGTCACCACGCTCTTTCAAAGGTCTGACAGCAACCGTTTTACTTGTTGCACTCCTGTTTGGGTTGTAAGTAGTGGCGATGGATCTCCTCCTTTCTTGCTGCAAGTAGGGGTAATCCTTTACCTACATTTTGTTATAGATTGTGGTGAAGGATGGTGAAGGACCTTTCCTATCTCGTTGTAAAGGTGTGGAATATCTATCTGGCCTATCTCGTCTTAGGCGCTTTTGGTGGACCTCCCATCTCGTTCTGATTCTGCTCCAGGTGGAGAGGTAGAGCTTTTCGGTTGGGATGAGACGCGGCAGTGGCGACGATGCGTGGATCATCGTTGCTTGGCATGCGACAGCCGGGACTAGAAGTGTAGTCATTCCAATGGAAGATGCAAGGCCACTCCAGTGGGAGAACACAACCATCAATTTTTTGTTATTTTTTGCAGAAGATAGAGAAATATTACGGAAAACTTTTCGGATACTTTTCGGCTTATTGCTGGTGGCTTATGGCCGTGTTAAGCCACGCTCTCCTGTACTTTGCGACCAGACATTCAAATACCAGTCCCTTGCATCGACATGCTCACGCTGCTAATGTGTCGTGTGTGACGGTTCCTCGTAGGTTGAGACCACATCAAAGCTTCACCTGTGAAACCAATTTGTTTCATTTCTGTACTGAGCTTTCAAAGAGACCTACAAGCAAGTGCTAGATAAGCTGCTTCGCAGATAAGACCCTTTTTTGGAAATCGATCGTATAGATGAAGAGGGCTTGCCATTGCCCATCGAAGGTAGATAACCACTACTCGGAGGAAAGTACAGAGTTTGAACCGAACCCTACCAAATGTCAGCTGAACAAAATCTTCAAAATCTTCAAATGTCGCCAGAGTTTGAAGATTTCTGAGATGACTTCGCTAGGCCTGTCGCGAAGCGGTTGGATTCTGTTGGATCATCCAGAGCTTGGACCAATGGCTGGAAGCCCAAGCCGTCAAAGCTTTCTGCAACCGGCAACCGGACAGAGAAATAGACGGAAGACAAGGTGAGGGACGCAGAATGACGCAGATCACAACAGCACAAAAGAATACAAAAGAGACTTCAAACTTTCAAATATTTTCCCAAAGAGAGGTGCGTCACTACTATTCAGATCTATTCAGATCTATTCAGATCTATTGTAGATAGTGTAGATGGCAGCTTCCGAGCTGCGATGGCGATGAGGTCCGACCTTTGGGAGAGAAACTGTGCGTTCGTCCTTTGAACGTCATCGCAGTGGCAGCAGCAGAAGGCCGATTGCAGGACAATGTGAGCGAACCCGGAAGTGGAATCGCTTTACAGCAAGGTCTGAATGTGTCTTAATGCTAAAGTGTAAAGTACTAAAGTTATTTGACCATCTTGTCCACAAGGGGAAACGGGATGATTGAAATATTTCTGAAACCTCAAAGATTTGATCATCTCACACCATCCTGCAATGCACGTGCTTAGCCTGCAAGTATCATAAAGGACTCATGGACAGAGTACTCTGTGAACTTTCCGCGTTGAAGGACTTGGAAACTTTCCTCAAGAATTCAGAGGACGGGAACTGGGAGCTGAAAGTTCTAGGCTGTGTCACTGTGTGGATTTGTTGTTGTCTTCAATCCTTTATATATACTTTGGAAGAGTGAAACGAAAAAGTAGTGGACCGAACATCAGACATGCGCTCTTTTGGTTCATTTGAAGACTCTCTGCAGCCTTCTCCAGAATTTGAACCTTAGAACAACTTAGAACCTTAGAACCTTTCGCATCGATGTCCCGCCATCCTTGAGGAGTTGGATTTTTGGGATCCTCGAGGTTCAGCCCTGGTCCTGGCTGCTGAGCGTGGTCAGATCTCCAGCTGTTTGCGTCTGCTGCACGCGGGCGCCACGGCCACGGAGGCGGACCTGGCGATGGCGCGGATCGCCAAGGCCGAGATCGTGACGCTGTGCCAACTGCGACCTGAAGAGTTGGAGGAGTTGATGAACATTTCGAAAGTTGGAGAAGACGAAATGCAACAAATTTTAAGGAGGAAACATCGCGAAAGGATTTCTGTTGGAGATGCCGATGAGGATGTGAAAGCGAACTCAAAGGCATCGAACCTGTACGAAGTCTGCTATTCTTCGGTTTGGATTCGTCGAGAACCTCATGTTGAAGCAGCCCAAGTGAGCAAACGCATCAAAGGGCAGCAATTGAATATCGAGGACCGGTCTTTGGCCGGCATCCCGTTCCTAGGTTTAGGTTGAAATGTTGAAGATCAAAACAAAAAAGCTGGGTTTTCATCTCAAGCTGGTACCATTATTCAAACAAAGTGCATGCAGGTACTGCAAGAGAGGTTAATTAAATTTGGATCTGGTGTCTACACGGTGAAAACCCGAAATTCGTACCATTTTGGGGTTGCTTTGCAGTCATTGTCTCTGCCTCCTGTTCTCCCCTGCAAGGAGTTTGATGAGTCTGGCGAGTGGGGCCGTGTGGTCTTCAAGACCAGTGAGGGAATGGACGAAGGTGTGGCTTGACAGGGACGCTGAAAAGTAGAACCACCAGAAAGACAAAACGACCGAAACAGAAGAGATCGGACATCAGAAGACAAAGGGTACCTGTAGAGAGGAGATCGAAGGTCAGAGCCGATTGAACAAATTTACCGACCACATCAATGTGGAATTTTCCAGACCGTCATTTATTTTTGACACATCAACAGGTTCGATTTCACATCTTTCACATCTTTCACATCCACATATTCCAACCAGACTGGTGACATCCCAACAGGTTCGATGGTTCGATGTCACCAGTCGGGGACGTCCTGTGCCGTGTGCAGGATGGATGCTTATCACACATCCGGAGCTCGGTGCCTTACTGCGGCCGGTTGAGGACATGTCGAATCACACGGGAACAAAACATGAAAGGCTCATTCTCTTTTGATCTTTTGGATGTTTGACGTTTTATTGATATCTCTGATATCTCTGATATGACTGACAACACTCTTCTGCGACAAAATATGTAATTGCTGAAACAATTCTTCATACCTTCCGTGGTTAAGTACTCAGGCTCCCCATGTGGACAGTTGAACATCAAAGTTCCCTTCCCAGGACACTGAGAGCGTCCGTCCAGCTGGTTGAGTCGAGTTGTTCTCATCAAAGCACACCAAATCGTGGTGAGCTTTGCCATCGGAGTTTCGGGCAGACGAAGCCATCCGTCCAAACTCGAGCCAAGAAGTGCTCGAGCGAAGCGAGCAAAATGACAAGGGACATTTCGTCAACAGTCTATGAATGTTCTATGTTGACAAGGAAAACACATGAAAGGAAACGACCAGAGGAAAGCGAAGATTGCATCATATCACTTGCACCAGCTGAAATTTAAGACATCGAAAGCTAGATGCTCCAGGATGAAAGAGCGAACAAACAAACAACTTTTTTTCCAATTCACAATGTGCGCGTTTTGGTATGGCTTCAGGAACCTGAGGTAAGTACTCAGGAGGTTACGAGTTTGCTAGGTTCTTCGACGGAAGGGCCATGCTGTACTCTTCAATCAACAGGTAATCGGATGTCAGAAGCAGCACAGAAGTTTAAAATATGCGCATCCACATGCCGTGTTTCAGCACAGTAGATCCTTCAGTTGCAGAGCAACCTGAGCAACCCATATCTCTGCCGTTTTCACGTTTAGTGTTTGTAAGTTTGCAATCTTTGCCAATAGCTCTTGATTTAGGTGCGCTGCCATGCGGTACTGACAGCTCCAAAACAAGAATGACACTTTGAACGCGTGACATCGAAGTGGTCGCAAGCATGTATGTTCCAAATTTCAATCATCTGATGAACGTCCTTGCTTCCTCTTTGTGCAGCAGATCAGCAGAATCCCTCAGAAGTTGCCACCTCAGAGTTGCATCGTTTTGAAGATGCAATATGGACTGATTAATGGGGAAAACAAATCCTGGCGACATGGTTCTGTCCGTTGACGGTCAGCATTTGATAGTAAGGTTTTCAGAATATGGACTTGGGCGATTTCACATTCAGTGGTCTTGCCGAGGAATCTCCAAAGAATTCGAGCTGAACTTCCTGTCATCTTTACATTGGAGCGAGGACGGGGGTTAAGTGTGAAACCATTCGCCAGGAAGTTAGGCGGCAAAGACTTGATGGTTTGGTTGGCTTGACCATGAACTTGTTGTGGCACCACAAACACATCTCATGGACATGGAAATGGACACAACAGAGTAAGAAAGCACTTCCATGCATGCAATATTGTTTTTTTTGCCGTATTTTGGTAGAAACGTGTAGAAACTACTTTGTTCTTTCATGGCTGATTGCTGTGCAATCCAACTGTGGCATTTGTTTGTCATTGTCTCATCTTCGCCAGGAGGAAATGCTGTCGTTTGTCCCAATCAGCGGAGATTGCAGGGCAGCCCTGGTCTATTGAAACTGCAGGAGATTGCATTCCGATGTTTGGACTGTGCAACTTTGGATCAGCAGCTTGCCAACTTCTGACCACCCTGAGAACACTAGCCCTGAACTAGCCCTGACCGCGACCAGTCTTCTTCATGGGAGGCCCAAAGCTTCCCAATCCTGAGGCGCCACAGCACCTGCGCCCCTGAATTCTTCTTGCATGTCATTGAGCAAGGTCAGAGATGTGCATAAAGGGCAAGATCTTTTGTGCTGCTGGGTTTCTGTGTGTCAGATCATGAACGGCTCCAAGATCCTGATCTTTCACCTTTGCCAAAAGGAGGCAACGATGACAACCTGCAAAGAAGAATGAGGACCGATCTGCTGCCCAGAGCTGTTGGTCAATTCAATGTGATGCAGCTGTTGTCCAGGGCATGGCCACAGTCCCAGGACACTTCCATTTTTCAGCTCTCCTTAGACCTCATGTCAAATAGTGGTGGTCGTGGATAGGTTTGATGCTCGTGGACTCTTGGTGGGGCATACATTTTGATACAGTTGTACATTTTGAATGATTTTGAAATATCTTCGATTCCCCTAAATGTTGCAGTCTAGAGGCATCCTTTTCAGCATTGATTTAGTTAGAATACTGAATGACTTTGCTTTCCGTTGATGGTCCAACACTTTGCCCCTCAACGAAGTGCAAGGAGTTTGAAGGCCAGACTTGCAGCAAATACAGCTATCAAGGATACTGCGTCTCCTTTGCTTGGTGTTGCAGATTTGACTAAAGGCAATAGCAGTTCAATGTGGTTGTTGGCAAGTTAGGCTTTAACTCACTTGTCAGCATGGAATGTATGATTGAATAAGTGAATATCTTGAGCCTTGTTGGCTCTTCTGTTCAGGACTCGGTTCAGCCCTCACACATGAAGAAGGTGCTGATCCCAAGCTTGGCAACGCATTGAAAGTATATATTATATATGATAAAAACATGAGAAACACATCAATTCTGATTGATTGAAAGGAATCAATTCAGGAATTGGTTGTGTTTTCTAATTGATTGCTGTTGGATGAGTCTGATAGGTCCCCAAGACGCAGCTTGGTGACTCGCATTGCAGGCTGGTTCTGGCTGGTCATGGCAAAGCTGAAAAGGTGAGAAAACGGCAAAAAGCAAACGAGCAAATTTAAGAGTGTTGTGGCCAAGGATGGCCAGCCAATCTTTGGAAACTGTTCTTCCCATCTTTTCCCATCTTTGTGTAGGTCTCCTGCAGCGCCTGCAGCGAGGTTCTCGGCAGCTCAGCTTCGCCCAAGTGCTCAGTCACAGACTTTTTTGAGTGCTCAGTCACCCATGTCAGCTCCATATTCCGTTCGCCATTCTGTGGCGTGGCAATTATTGCTTTGACATTCTTGTCCATTCATGCCCATTCCAGGAGTGAAAGTTGGATTCTTGGTGTTTGTCTTTCGCAGCCATTTTTGGGTACAGGCCTGGCTCCGGGCTTCACGCTCCAGTGGGAGATGGGAACACTACAGCAATTCCTGAAGGATGCGGGCCTGCAGGACTTTGCAGGAGCTCTGGAAGGCCTCGGAGTCCAAACAGTCAAAGATTTGGAAGAGCTTGAGCCAGAGGACAGGGTTAAAACATGTTGGAAAGAAAGACGTTGTCAAGATTGAATTGATGAAAACTCCCGGTGTGTTTTCTTTTGTGGCTTTGTGCCTTGCACCTACCCCGCACGGCAGCTTCCAGGACTACGAAGAGATTGGCATGAAGAAGTTGCAGAAGCGGCGCTTGGAGCGCCACTTGGGCATGCTGGAAAGCGATGCTAAGCGACCACGTGTGGAGATTCAGCAGGTGACCCCAGTGCCCGCGGCAGCCGTCCCGGTGGCTCCAGTCACTGTCGCCCCAGTGGCATCTGTTGCCACTGTGGCCACACCAGTGGTGAACAGCATCGACGGGACGAAGGAGCCAACAGAGATGAAGGAGGCAAACAGCCAAAAAACATTTTGCCATGACACAAAACAGCTTAGTCCACTGCAACTGCTGATTTAGATTGCGTGGTGTGACAGCTCACCGTCTGAAACCTTCTTCACACATCTTTTCCTTTAAAACAAGTGGATCCAATTGCTTTGCCATGCCGGCGAAAACACTTGTTCTCTGGCATGTTGGAGAGCCATCAACGAAAAAATTGCCTTTCTGGTGCAGGTGTCTTGCAAGTCGAGCGCAGTGGAGGATGGTGAGTGGGAAATGCCATCAGATGATGAGCTGATGCAGCACGTGAACAGCTTGGGCGAACAGGAGCTGATGTTCAGCTCGGTTAAGCTGTCGATTGTGTTTTCGATGTTTTATGTTCAATAAGCAACCTTTTTTGAATGGCAGGGTAGCATGTTCGTCAACTGAAGGACGTCATGGACATTGATATGGACATGAAGCAATTGCATCTTGCGTGGACCTCCGATGGTGAGACCATGGGTGCCCAGTTGATTGGCTTGCAGACTGATCTCCAAGATGACATGCATGTGGCAAAGATGGTGACCAACATTGAGGAGATCGTTGCACTTTGCAACAAGCTACAGCCGAAGGGTGCTGCGATGGTTCCGAAGCTGAAGGTGAACTTTGAAAAGTTGAGCCAACCTTCAAGCTGTTTCCAGGTGCTAGCGCTTCTGGGTGAGCAACAGGAGATTCGCAAATTCCTCGAGATTTTGGAGGTCCCACCGAAGACGCTAGCCATTTTGAACAAGCCTGGCCTTTTTGCGCTTGTGCACCAGCAACGGCTGTATTTGATCCTGTGGCCAGCAGCCAGCTTTCGGGATCATGCGCACCGCCGGCAGCTGATCAGTTTCATTCATTTCGTGTTGCAGCTGGCAACGGATGTCTTCTGGCTGGTGCAGCAGAGCGACTTGGATGGTGTGCAGACGGTTGGAAACTCTCTCACAGAAGCTGACACTTCCAGGACAGGCTGCCGATGGTTTTTTTTCCACAGTGGGCAGAAGGAAGTATTTGATCACGAAAGCTAGCGCTAGCTAGCTGAGTTACTCTTGCTTCAGCAAGGGGAGGGGCAGGTCTGAGTCCAGCACAGTGATTTTTCACTTGAACCCCCGGAAGCAGATGGTCATGGGCTCAAATCCTGCCAGAGCCGTCCCTTTGTAACTCTCTAGCTCAGGATCTGTTGATTTGTTGAGATGTTTTGCGACTTGCAACGGAAGCTTACATGCTTTTCGGGTGCGCAAGATGCCTCACCAGAACATTAGGATCGATATAGTTTTTTTCTGACTCGGGTCAAGCTTGTGTCGATTTGAGCCCCATCGAAAATTGTAATTTTGGATGGGGCCCAAACTTTACAGAGTCACCATCTTCTTTGGTTCAGATGTTTTACGACTTGCAACGGAAGCTTGCATGTTGATCGGGTGCGCAAGATGCCTCACCAGAACATTAGGCTCGATATAGTTTTTTTCTGACTCACGTCAGCAGTGTGTGCTTTGAGCCCCATCGAAAATTCTGCTTTTGGATGGCGCCGAAGCTTTATACTGTCACCATCTTCTTTGGTTAACATGTTTTAAGCCTGGCAACGGACGATTACTTGTTGTTGGGATGGAACTCTTCCGCAAGATGCCTCACCAGAACATAGAGCTCCATAAGTTCTTTCTAAATCAGGTTAACACTGTGTCTGCGTAGTTTTGATCCCCATCAAACATTTAATTTTGGATGGGGCCCAAGATTTGCCCGGTACCAAGAGCTTCGAACAGTTTGGCAGTGGGCCCAATAGAATTCTTTGCTTCTTGGTCCAACCAAAAACACTTCTGGATAGGGCCCCAACTTTTTTCCAATACCCATGTTCTTGGCTTCACATGTTATAGGAATGCAAGCTGAAAATTACACCTCTTCTTTGAAACAATCTTGAATCCTTCCATATGGATCACTGTCGTCTACCCTTCCCTGAATGTTTCCAAGTTCAACTCCCTAGTTCCACATTCATATGACGTTTAGATTTCGTTCACCCCCTGGGCCTCAAGTGTGGGTACTATTGTGTTTTGTACGGGTGTTGTCGTGGTAATGAACTGCCGGAGATTTTTCACACTGATCTTGCTTCGTCCCTGAGGAACATGGACATTCAAATCAGCATGAAGTCTGCAAGCGATGATGATTGTACGCTATCTTCGCATTTTCAGGCTGCACTGAAGTCGTCTGGTGCTGCAATCAGAGTTTTCAGCGGGAAGCAGCGCGCCTCTCTGAGCACCATGCAGGTTCAGCCAGCTGGTAGACACTCAAAGTCTGACACGAAGCAAGAAACAATTTTGAATTTCTTCCGCGACATCAAGGACACTCACATTGTGCATTTTGGAACAGAGTTGAAGTTGGAGGACTGCGCTGAGTTTTTGAAGGCAGTGGCACCAGACAAGTTTGAAGACGTAGAGAAGTGCCACGATGAAGCCAAGGCTGATGCGCGGCAGAAGCATCTTGACAGAGTCCATGCGATTGAAGAGAGTGTACAGCAGCAGAAGAATGATGTTTTCCGCAAGCTCAAAGAGGCCATCAAGGAGCAGTTTCTAGAGTATCATCCTCGGGAGTTCTTTGCGCTGAATGCGTCCGATGCAGAATGTGCTATTTGCCAGTCCGAGTTGCATTCCGAGTTGCTTATCTGTGACTAACCGACGACATTATTGTTGTCGCTTTGTATGATACACCAATGGTAGTAAACTAGAATTACCCAGCTACAAACTTTGGCTATGACAGCTCATTATGTAAATTGAAGTGATGACTTCCATGTTCTCACCTCAGTGGCCGTCCTCCAGTTGAGGCTGGATGCGTGGCCTTGCGCCTCCTTGCCCTGCGATCCCAGTCACATCTTCCACCATGACTGCATAAAGAGGTGGTTGGAAAGCTGTGGTGAACGCTCCTTTGCAGCAAACTGCTTCCTGCGTTACAAGTTACAACATCTTCAAACTCTTTGGTCCATTTTGTGGCAACTGAGGTCCCAGGTGCCCAAAGTGCAGGCAAGGAAATTTGCAGGGTTTGGGCCTGGAACTCGGAGTTTCAAGTAGTGCCCTGCAGGCATGAGTTTCCAAATCGACCGGTGCAAGACCTGATCTTGGCAGTGCCCTTAGAATCAGAACACTCCTAAGCCAGCAGCCAAACTTTGAGCTGTCAGAGACCAAGGACCTTGTGGACAAAAATGCCGCAACGGAGCTCTGCAGACAGCTGCCGAGCCAACCAGCGGCACACGTGCTGGCGGGCTTTTGGAATGTCATCAGCGGGCAAAGGTGCGCATGCCAATGTGTGCAGTTTCATGATGTTTCATGTGTGAAATACCATTGCATGACAATCTTTTCACTTCAGAGTTTTAGAGGTGGACGTGGCATACTTTGGACCACCTTATCATCGCGGAAGACAGCTCCAAAAATCTCAGCATCCACATTTCAACCGATCACGGTGCGACCAAGTCATCTGGACAGTTAAGACGAGGTATTGGAAGAGGCGAGGGGTTTTGGTACGCTGACCTGAAGTACCAATCGAACAGCAAGGTCTTTGGGTCGGTGCGCTTGAAAGAACTTGGGAACGACGAGGTTGATATTTGCTTCAGAGCTCCTCCTCTCATTAACCAAAGGCTTCCATGGAGCAACCCCTGTACAGTGGCCAAGGACCCGCAAGTAACTTTGCCAACCGATACCTTTACATTGGACGTCGCTATCAAGCAAGCAAAGTTGAAGATGAAGAATCTGTCAAGCATGTATGTCTTTGCAAAGGTGGCAGAGTCCAAGAACTTGTTCGAGCAGAGAGAGATGGATTGGGCAGATTCAGTGCACCAGATGCTGATTGAGTCAGTCCAGAATACAGCTGCTTTCAATGAATGGCACAAAAAACTTGCTCCTCAGCCGTCATTTGCTCGCATTGGGAGTAGCAACGATGTAGCAGACCTCGGAAAGCTCAAGAAATTGATTCAGGAGGAAATCGGGAAAGGTGCGTTGAAAGAGCCACACTACATCAGAACGCTTCAGACCTACAAGGACCAGCTCCTTTCCAAGCTGGATGAAAGCATTTGGCAGATGTCTGAGCAGATGTTCAGCACATTGGGGCAGCAGGTGAGCTGTCAGAAGAAAAGAGAGCTGGAGGAGGATTGGAGGTGCACCCTGTTGCAGCTCGAAAGCAGTCGCAGGGATGCCTATTCCCTGGAAATTCAGAGCTTGGCGCCCGAAAATGCGATGAGTCTCACCCTCACGAAGCTGGTCTCCCGCGGATACTCTGGCAATTACAGGTTGTCTTACGAGAAGGAAGTCGAAGGGTCTCCAAAGCTCTGCTGCACCCTGCAGAACCTGACAGTCGAGAAGCAGCTATTCGAGCAGGCTGTGGCTGGCGAACATGAGTTCCAGATTGAATTGGAGACCTTTGCGGGTTCAGACTTCTCCCTTGATGTGCAGGATCCCGCAGATGTGCATATGCTCGGGTCCCTGACGCAAGACCGGGTGTTTTGGATATCTTCCCATGAGATTCCGTGTGGCGGTAAAGGGATCAAGTTTCATTGCCAAGCCAGGGGCCAACCACCCAAAGAGCTGCTGACCATCAAACGACCCGCCAGATCTGTTGCTTTCAATGAGACGCTTCGGATGTTGGCCCTGTACAATGAATCTTCCAAGGTGGTCGTAGTGTATGCATGGAACGAGGTCTTCACACACCATTCAGACTTCTGTGCTCCAATCCAGCTGGACGCCTACGTGCAAGATGCTGACCTGATCCAAATGCACTTTTTACCGGCCTCCAAGCAGCTCTGCTTCGTCCTCCGCAACAACATGGTGAAGGTCTATGAACTCATTGCAAAAACTATGCGTCCGCGTGGCTTCTCCATTCCACCACACACAAAAACATTTGTTGATTCTACAGGAGCTGCTTTGATGGTGCTTCGTCGAAAAGAGTCAGCTTGGGTCGTTGACGTTTTCCTTGTGGCTGACGGTCGTGAAGTGAAGACTCTTCCTCTTCCAGTTGCACTTTCAGAGGATGCTCCTGTGGTGGACATTCTGCGCCTCTACGGTGTAGATTTCCTGGTGGCTGTTGACGAAGCTAAGACATTGCATGGTTGGAGGTTTCATTTACAGACAGCAGAGCAAGTTTGTTCTATGGAACAACTCGGTGAGAAAGCTATGGAACCTGCAAAATCTGAATGCACAGGTGCAGCATCCTTTGACATTTTGTACCAAGTGCTGGCCAAATTCACCAATCATCCAGCTCTTGGTGGAGACTTCATGCGGCAGGTGACACGTTTGACTGTGGTTGGCCCCGCAGTTGAATCGAATGTTGGGGTTGCTGTGGAACGATATGTGGCAGGCATTGTTGGGCGGCTGAAACAAGAGACTCAGAAACCATCGTTGGATTCCTTAAAGTTGGACACTTGTCTTGCCTTGGCCATGATGACACTGTGACATAGGTATGTAAATTTCCCAGGCTCACGGAATGTTGAACTCTTCTTGCGATGGCTGCTGTTTGTTTCAGAGCACTCAGGACGTTTCCTATTGGCCTCTGAACCTCAACGAAGCTGCAGGAGATTTGATCTCAAGTCTCCAAGCTTCAGTGATCAATTTCTCCCAGTCCAAGGCTGAGTGAGTATCCACTGGTAGGACTGTGGTGCCATCTGAAAGCAGCAGAACAGCGCCTGTTGAAGCAATTCATTCATTTTGCCGAGGCTTTTGCGGAAGCTCATTTGCCTGGTGCCGCTTCAGATTGCCCGTGCAGAGAATGAGTCATTTGTGATTTTGAAAGATGGTCTGCGTGAAGATGTCAGCGACTTCAGCAGCCTCAGTGAGTTAGCAGACTTCATTTCGTTTGGCCTCTATGAGTTGGTTCTGGAAAGCAACGAGAACCCCGTAGTTGTCATCAGCAGCATGGGCAAACAATCTACTGGAAAGTCCTACATGCTGAACCATTTGGCAGGCCAGACAGACCGATCAAGAAACCAAAGAAGCCACAAGAAACGAATTTGCCACTCTCCACAAAACCAACACTGCTTTTTGCAGCCACTGTTTCTGTCAGGGACGACCTTTGACACTGCTGGGGGTCGCTGTGTTGAGCTCAGTTGGATCCGTCGTTCGGAATCGTGGGCTTTCACAGTCTTGAACGATCCTTGTGCACGGTGGTTGGCTTCTCTAAGGTACTGATGGTGTTTGGATGACAGTTCGGGAACACAGTAATGTGACCTATGTCTTGCTGGACTTTGAGGGCTTGGGGTCTTTCGAACGTTCTGCCCAAGAAGACATGCTGCTTTCAGCCGCATACTTAGACCCTGATTTAACAATAATCGGACTTCTTCCTTTTGAAACATTTCAAAATCAGTTGCCATATCACTTTTAAAGCTATACAGTACCCTGATGTTAGAGATGTTGTTGTCACTTTTTGGCTGCGCTTTAGCGCATCAGGTCTTCAATGCTGCCATTTCACACGTTTCGCTTTCCGCACAGAGAATCGGCTGGACTGTGACACGGCGAGCATTTTCTCGCGTATGCAGCAGGGAGCCAAGCTCATTCAGGGTGATGCCGAGCTGTTCAATGGCTTTTTTCAAATTGTGGTGAAAGACGTGGTCTCTGATGCGAAGGAAGTTGCCCAGGAGTTCAAGCAGAAGATACAGCACATCATTGCACGGGACAAAGAAGACAACTTCTTTTTGCGCTTGTACAAGGGCCGTGCAGCGACCTCAGTTCTTAGCTACATCGGTTTTGTGGTCACCAGGGAATTCGCTGAACATTTGGAATTCGCGGCGCTGGTACCCTTCTTGCATTGTGTCATTTAAAGCAGCACAATGAGCAGTTCTGCGGTTCATCGTAAACCCTTCAGGTCGGCATCCTTCCCTTCCCAGCTTTGGGCCGAGCGGAGTTCTACAGGGAGTTCAACTCGCTGACAAGCAAAGTACGAGATGCGCAGGCATGTTTTGCTTTAACCCAAAACCACTTTTCCACCCAAAGACAAAACCGATTGGACAATTGCACGTTTGAACTTTTCTCGGAGCTGTTTCTGCAACCATACTAAAGATTGCGCTCCAGTGTTGGTTATCGGTCCCACGCAAGGCCATGATTCAGATTTTACCTTTGAAGGCTGAGAAGCGTTGGTTTGAAAGCGGACGGCAGTATTTGCGAAACACGAAACTCCTGATGGCGAAGATTGCGATGAAAGACTGGACACCGACCGTCGCAGCCTCGGCCAGTCTCAGAACATGTCCTGTGACGCCACTGATGTGGCAATATAGCTGGCCGTTCCAAACTCGGTGTCAGTAACATGCCATGCTTGGAAAATTTGAAGGCAATTTTGTGGGGATCTATGAGTCTTTGTGCCCCTGCCCAAGGACCAAAACAAGATCAAAATGCTTCTCGCTAGCCTAGGGGAGTGCTTGGCAACAGCAGTCATGGCAGGCTGCATGGCGGTGACTGAGGACATTATTGGAGGGCCATGCCTCAAAGTTTTCGGAGCTCTGCATATTAGCTAGGTTAGGGCATGCCCATCCGCCCAATATTGAACAACCTGCCAACCCAACCCCAACACACAGAAAAAATCAAACAACCCATAACCCATAATCACCAAAAAAAAATCAAACAATCCCCAATCCATGAATCAACAAAAATAATTCTGAAACAACTCATCAACAGACAATTCATAAACAAAATTTTCAATGAGCCCATCAACCAATATCATTCCATAACATTTTTCAACAAGATAATCATCTCAATAATTATCTTGAACAAAAACAATCCAATAAAATTATTCCATGAACATACCAACAGAATTATTCAATAAACCAATCAACAGAAATCTTCAACAACCAATCCCCCAAAAATTCAATCAGCCCATAAACCAAAATTTATTCAAACAGATAATCAAAATATTAATCCTAAAAATTATCTTCATTGTAAAGGGGCATGGTGTCCCTTGTAGGATATTGATATATCTAATGAGGATAAGTTTCACATGTCCCTGATAGAAAATGTGTTTTCTCATCTTTGGTGGTTTTACCGTAAGCTCTTTTGTCAAAGAAATACCCCTTCTATATCAAACATATTACAGTATGTCTTTATGGGTGTTTTCTGTCGACATCCTGAACTCAACAGCATCTATTTTCATCCCACCACTTCTTCTGCGTTGTTCTGTGGCTACTTCGCCTTTGGCGGTCTGCCAACCTTCTTCTTTGGGGTAGAAATGTGACAATTCTCAATCATCTTGACGTCCCCGTTTCCATCATGACCATCGTCTGGCTCATCGCCATCATCATCTTCACTTTCGTTTGCGCTATCAGTCATTGGGTCTGTTCCTGCATCTCTACCTTTTTTTTTGCCTTTTTCCTTTTCTGAACCAGTTTGTTCAGAAAGGACGAAGTCTTTGCCCAACTCATTGCACCACTGCGGTCTGCAAAGCGATGGACGAGGACTAACTCCATGATAATCGGGAACACCTTCGAAGAAAGCGCAACCAAAGACTTTAAGTTTTCAACTTTGTCAATCTCCTCGTTGAAGACTTGGTCGGAAAGCTCTCGAATTCTGCTCTTGACATTGTTGCTACTGCTTTCACTCAAATTGTTGGTGTAATCCTCTAAGTCTTTGAGTGGGTATTCCTGCAACAAATCCGCGAGAGCCTTGCTTCCCGAAGTATCTGCTTTCAACTTCTCGGCGTTGCGGTTGATGGTGCCCTGAATGACTTCAAAGACATTGCTGGTTACTCCACCGTCTCTGGTTCTGGTAGAAAACGATTTCAGAAGGTCATTCAGAATTCTAATCCTCTGTGTCTTCGTCTCATACCTTTCAGTTCCTTCTGTGCCGTCATCCTTCTCCCTTTTCTTGGGCGCACCACCTTCCTGTGTGATGAGAACACACTTTGGGCTCGTAGGTGTGTTGGGGTTGTCGCTGTAATCTTCACTTTCGCTTGTAAGCATCCCACAAAGATTTTCTTCAACCTGCGGGAGTGTGCGAGATGGGATGTAACTTGTTGCGAGTGGCTTCAAAATAAACAACTTTACACACACCACTTTTTTTGCCCCCCCCGTCCTTCATGTGGAAAGCATGAGCTGACAATCCAGTCTTCACTTGCAACACATCATAGATTTCTTGAAGTGTCGTGTCTGCACACACATCCATGACTTGCGACCCACTAAGGGTTCTGACATGAAGTGGGAAAACTGGTAACCCTGACATCTTGTGGTCAGAGAAACACAGAAGGGTAGCGGGGAAATCTTGCAATCATTTGAGCATTGACAATCGCCCAACATGTCATGCGCCAAACATCAGACCCGCAAAAAAACACATGCCATGAAACCTCCAAACCAACATGACCGCCATGAAACCACATGACATGAACATCAACCAGAACCCAACACAACACAAAAACAAATGACATGAACCATTGTCCAAAAAGAACAACTTGTCATGAAACCACATGAACACAACCAAACCACATGACATGTCTCAACCCTACTATCTACATATCTCTAAGGATAGCCATGCCCATCCGCCCTATACATATATCTATTCATATACTTGTATCCTGCCATGTGTGTGGGGGTTGTTGCTGTATATATAGTTCTGGCTGGGGTCAACAATATACATATATAGTAATAATATATATGTATGTGGTTGGGTGTGTGTTTGGGTGGGTGGGGTGGTGAGAAAATCAGTTTAATAACGCGTATGTATCATCTGTTTTTTCAATCCCGTAGTAGTCTAATGTCATCTGTTTAGGTTGTTTGATTTTCCCTGCAACTATCATGTCAAAATATTGTTTGCGTTTGCTGTCGTAATCGTCTTTTGGGCGTCCGATTTGTTTTTTTTTTTTTTTCAAATGCTTTGCTCACTTCCTCTTTGACTTCTTCCTGAGTTTTTGCATCCTTGCTGTCCAGTTTCTCCATGATTTTTTGAAGGGTGTCTGCAATTCCTTTGGTCTGTTTGTTCAACTTGTTCAGTTTGGTTATCATTTCAATAGTTTTGTCAGTATTATCGGTATCAGACATTATATATACAATAATTTAGAAAATTACTTATTTTTCAAAAAATAATTTTATTTTTATTAAATATTTATTTGTGAAAAGTGATTTGATGAAAATTTACTCTTTAAGTGTGTTTAAACCATGTCATTCATATTTATTTCTTTATTCCTTGGAGTTCCCATGACATCACTTATCATTCTATTAGTGCTTTCAACTTTTTGTCTTCAGGGGTGACTTGACGATTCCACGAAAAGCTGATGCTGTGGTCTTCGCTTTCTAAAACTATTTCACCGTTATCATCTCTACTCACATTCATAGTCTTATCGTTTTTACTGATTTTGAAGCTACACGGATTGCATTTACATTTTATACCTTTGGGGTTAATTTCAATTTCATTTCTCAGTTGCAACTTTCCCGAACAGATAGGACAATCAAAGGTAATAAATTTACTTGATAGTGTTTGTTCCTTATTCAGATTTATTGTTGTGGGTTCATCATCTGAAAGTTCAAAATCTTCGGGGATTGGTTGCTTTCAAAACTTACTTTTTGGTTTTTGTTTCGGTTTTGGTGACATTTCTATTTATAGAATATTTTATATAGTAAATTACTACTTTTATAAATTCAAAAAGTATGATACAGAATTGTTTGACTTTACTATTCTTTATCACAGGGGATTGATTGTTGTTTGCAACTCTGTTTTCTATCAAGTCTATTGCATCCAGATATTCATCCATTTCATGCGTCATATTATTATTAGATAATATTTTCGCTACAATCTAATAATAGAAAGCTATAGAGACGAGCCGAGGGGTGTGGGGAGAACCTCAAAAGTGCTTTATGGGAACATTTTTATGCACAGAGATTATGGGTGCTGTGCTTCTCTGAAACTAATTACCTCTTATGGGGGCAAAATGACAACCTGTCCGTAATCTTACCATTTTACCTGACCCCATGTCAAAGGCAAAATGATATGTCATATTACAATATATATTACAAAAATATTTTCTAAATATTCCGAAAATTGAGCCCATCAATGTAAAACAGTATGAATTCAAACAATCCCCATACCCACAAGCAGATAAGTTGCCTTTTAGGTCAATTATTGTTAGCGCATCACAGGGCGGAAAAGGTATTTTGATTCAAAACTTAGTTTTAAAAATTACAGGGGATGCTTTGAGAGAATATACGTTGTGAGTCCAACTGCTCACATTGACGAAGCTTACAAAGAAATAATCCGATAGAGAAAGAACTCAAAGTGGATAATAAAAAAGAACAGTATCTGTTCGACGAATACAACCCTGAAAGTTTATCGCATATCATTGACACACAACATAAGGTGATAGAATAAATAAAAATAAAAATTAAAAGAAACAACTTTTCAGTTGCCTATTGATTATTGACGATTTTGCAGAAGACAAGTCGTTTATGAGATATTCAAAAATCCTCCATGGTTTATATACAAAATCAAGACACTTTGGATTGTCAGTAATCACTGCATCTCAAAAGTATAATGCACTTGCTCCTATAGTTCGTTTAAACACATCGTCGCTATATATTTTCAAATTAAAAAATATGGCAGAAGTTGATGCATTTGTTCAAGAACAATCCGCACTGGTTGATAAGAAAACCGTTTATGACATATACAAACTGGCAACAGAAGAACCCTATTCATTTCTATTTGTAAAGTTAAGGGAGAGCGATTTGAATAAAATATTTATGGTTCGGTTTCAAAAAGAGATACATATTAATCAATAATATTACTATTTAATATTATTAAATTAATGAATAACTACATAAATTCATAGCAGGTAGTTTATACATAATCTTATCGCTTTTCTTGTCTTCTATTTCCTTCAGTTTATTAGATATTTCTTTTATTGCTTTTATCTGAAGCCTGTCTATATTACTGATGTCTAAATCTTCTTCGTTTATGTTGCTGATTTCATCCATACAATTATTTTTAACCGTAGATTGTTTATTACCCATTATATTTTTGTTATACATTTTAATTTTCTGCTTTTGCTTTTGCTTTTGGCTTTTTCTTTCCTTTCAATTCCTTTATTTCTTCCATCATTTCAAACATTGTTGCTTCTAAATGCTCTATTTTTGATTGTTGTTGTTGAACGCATTCCCACAACATTGTATTTGATTTTACATAATTCAAACTCTTAATACCATCAACTTCACATACTACATTTTGAATTTCAGTTGGCACATTTTCTTCAATAGTTTCAGCAATAAACCCTATATGGTTTTTATAAATATTTGCTTCTTTTTCTTTATTCAATTTAAAAGTTTTTGGTTTGATGTTTTTTACAATGCTTGTAAAATCATACTCTGCTTCTTTAATATCATACTTTACCTTTTCTGAACTTGTATCGATAAGGTCACCTTCTAAGGTATAAGGTGCTGGAACAGAAACTTTTGATGGTGTAACAAAAAGTCTTACGCTACCATGAGCATAAAATCTTATGTCCCCGTTAGGGTCTTCATTGTATAACTTGGAATGATTAACACCTGCTGCAGTATTTTCATTAAATATATAACTATTCTTACCAGTTTCTTTATGAAAATATGCCTTTTTGTCTTGATTGACATATATATCTTTTGAAAAATTAACATCTTCATCTGCTTTTCTGTATCTCATA
>Ga0126342_10004770_pt1 | contig 23332 bp, 12 predicted proteins | sample Cyp1metagenome_FD_92528 | JGI IMG/M metagenome (GOLD analysis project Ga0126342, IMG submission 92528) | Coral microbial communities from Lord Howe Island, Old Settlement Bay, Australia - Cyphastrea 1 metagenome | ecosystem: Host-associated > Invertebrates > Cnidaria > Coral ...
AATCAAACCAACTTCCTAATTAAGATCACTTCAAGAACTAGTCAGTTTAGGATTAATCCAGATTAATCCTTAGTCATGTTATATCTTGGTGCCTTCACTAACATCTATGTCTCATGCTCTGCACGCAGCAAACATGATGTGCTGTATAAAAAGGGCAGCTTGCATGACAAATTTTGGCGCTCACAACACCCCCCTCCCATGTTTATATATATATATATGTATATATATATATATATATATATATACATATTTTTATATATATTTGTACATATATATATATATGTATATACATACAAGTATGTATACACATACTATTTTTTTTTATCAACATGTAGTTACATATACATATAGTTATATGGTTATATAATAATAGTAATAGAAATGATAATAATAGCAATAGTAATATTAATTTTGATATACAAAAACATATATATATATATATATATATGCAAATATGTATATATGTACATATATGTACATGTGGGTCTCTCTCTATATATATATATATATGTATATCAGTCATATTCAATTTTTGCTGTTTTATTATCTCCATGTTTCCTTTGCGCTGTCAGCCGCCAGGTCCTAGGGCTTCCTTTGGATGTGGCGCGACATGCTGCTCAGGCAACATACTGTGGATGGTTGCGAAATCCCAATCACCGTAGATGGTGCCCTCTGGTAAACATACAAAAAAAACTATGGAAAACCACCATTTTCAATGGGTAAATCAACGAACTAAATGGGCCATTTTCAATAGCGAACTGTTAGTTTACCAGAGGGTAAACATTTTGCCAACATTTTTGCCCATGAAATTCACGTGCGAACAATAAAAAAAAAATAGTTCCCAACTGGTGAGGGAATTCGCAAACATCCAGAGTATGAGAGGATAATGGATGAGAATCTTTGGCGATGTCAGAAAGCATCCATATTAGGATTGATGTTATTGATGTTTGGAATCCCAAAAATGGTAAAATTGGAATTGATGTTTTTTTTGATTGCTGGGACCAATTTTAAATGGAATTGTTGTTTTTGATATGGTTTAATATGTTTTTTCTTAATATTGGAAATGTAAAAATGGTTTAAAAATTGTAAAAACGATTTACTATTGTTCGACCAACATTAGACGAGAGCCACCCAGGGGGGGTATACGCCAATTTGCCGCTATATGGCAAGCCAATTTGACCGCCCAAACGTACCTGGGGTGTTTGGAGCAGCCCTGTGAATTGTCCATGGCTTTGGATGTTTGCGAAATCCTGCGCCAGTTGGGATGCCTAATAGAAATTTTTGCGAAACGGCAGGACTATATATAATCGGATCATAATAGGACGTTGATCTACGAACTGGTGCACTAATAATAACTACTTGTGGTAGATATATCAATCTAGTACTAGTTTATGGGGTTAAAAACCAACAAACGCAACTGGGGCAACACATTGCATGACTGACAATCAATGATTTGACGGTCATCTTACGGGCATTTCATGAAAGTTCAAGAGATTTCATCATTAAAAATCCAACCGGGGGAATACTCATTGATGATGGCTCGACAATATATATATACATATATACATATATATATTTATATTATAGTGGGTGTATATATATATATATACATACAGTAATGGGTCAATGATGGGAATGTATGCAATAAACCTGGATAACGGACTTAGAACCGGACACATCGCGACATAACTGGGATGATGGTGAAATTCAGCTTTTGATCCATCCCGATGGCTCGTTTCTGGATATGTTTGGTGAGACATACAATGGTTCTGAAAGACATACCCGGCCTGGTAACACAACAGTTTGCGAACTTGGAAATTGCCATAGAAATAGCTGACATAGCCATTTTCTACATGGTGATTTTCCACAGCAAGCTGTTAGTTTACGAGGGTAACACACACATGCCCAGAATCCCACGCAAAAAAATGATCAAAACACCCCAATAAATGACTGGGACCTAGAAATGAATAGATCCAATAAATACTAAATCAACGTTTTCTTAGGTGATATTTCACTCTACGCAGGACAAGTGATTATATCCCTAGAATTATATCTGGTTGGCGGTTTCAATCATTTTCCAGAATCTATGGGATAATCCTTCCCATTGACTAATATTTTTCAGAGGGGTTGAAACCACCAACCAGATATGGTGTTGAAGAATTCACTTATGGTCTTCGAGTCTGTATTGCTTGCCCTGGACAGTCCTCGATTCCACTAAAAGGCCCATTTGTTGTTTCAGTTCCCTTTGTCGCTCTGTCAGAATCATCATTTTCTCATATGTTTCCCCATTTCATGGGATTGAATAGTCATTTAATGGTGATTTACTGAGATTTATTGGTGGATTTAATGGGATTTCAATTGGTGGAACATTGCCCGGCACCGGTGAACTTGCCATTGGACCTCCAGGCCGCAATCTCTAAAAAGAGCCCAACGCTCACGCTACGGGAGGCGCAGCGATGCCGAAACGATCCCAGCTGGGAATTCATTTGAATTTATCTCTATCGTAAGAATGGTATTCTATGGATACCCATTGATATAACCCAATATTATACGTATATGTAATGTGAATTTATATTATTTGTAACATGTTTTTTTTTTTATCTACCCATTGATCATCATGATGATCCCTCAATTTTCAGACATATCCAGAATTGCTCTGAGGGAAGATGTGCAAAGCAAAGCAGTTTGGGTAGATCTTTTGTTTCCATTTTTGTCATCGAGTTAGGTGAGCTTGGCACCCAAAAGTTGAATAAACACATCTGAACTCAAGAGTCAGGTGAGGTACACGGAGGAAAATGTGAACATACTGTGAATGACTGGTTGGTGGTTTGAAACATTTTTTATTTTTCCATATATTGGGAATACCTTCTGGTAAATTAACGTAGACCCTGAAACAACCAATTTTGGGTGGAAACTAGTCTTTCAACCCCTGTCTGCGAGGGTCTATGTTAATTTACTGGAGAGTAATAATCCCAACTGACTAATATTTTTCAGAGGGGTTGAAACCACCAACCAGATGAGGATATAGATATTTACGCTGTATACTACATAAGATTACCGTTTGATGACTCAAGAAGTTCTCATATGTACGACAAAAACTGTTTTTAATGCCCTGCTTGCCGACTTGAATCGAAGCGTTGAACATCGGAAATGTCGCCGACTCCTACTCGAGAGCGGGATATGAACATGGCAGGCGCAGTCTACGACATTGCCAAATCTGGTGATTGGATACATGTTTCTTTGATTGTTTAGTTGTTCAGATATAATATGTTTAGATATAATTATATATATACATATGACTTGATGCCATCACTGTTGCCACCAGAACTACTACTAACGATAGTAATAGTCATCATCATTCTACATTGCTGGTACGACAATTCCTCCATTAAAACCCACTTAAAGTCAATATGATAAGAATAAAAGCAACGTTAATATGGCATAAACCATCCTGAATCACCTCCATTTGAATCCAATTCACCATCACTATACCCACATTATACCAATCCATCTATAATTAGTCTATAATGCGGTATAATCAATGGGAATTCCAGGATCCTAAAATGGAGGTACTGTACCATACAAAGCCATATGTTGGGTGTGTATGCCCTGAAATTTAGCCCTTACATAGGCCTTTTTTTGTGATAGGTACCTCCTCCAATTTAGGTACCTCAAGTGGCCATTGATAAAATGATGCTTATTTAACATAGCCATGGAAAATCACAATTTTTAATAGGTAAACCTCTATTTCTATGGGCCATTTCCCATGGCCATTGATATTTCATGATGGCCCCATATCTCAGTAATTCATCCAAGTCATCATCACGGAGGCTCTCAGAGCAGCTGCTGTGCCCAAAAGTTGGAGTCCTCAGAGGAAATGGCGCCATATAAAAAAGATTGGTAGCCAATTGCTATATTGAGCATCCAAACGGGATAGTATGTTTGATGTTTATATTGTTTATGTATGTGTATGTATGTTTATATATGTTTATGTATGTTTATGTATGTTTATATGGTTTATATTGTTTATGTATGTTTATGTATGTTTATGTATGTTTATGTATGTTTATATGGTACATTTACACCCAATTGCTGCATGTATATTGATAATCATTGATTGTTCTGATGTGTTCACCTGGATATCACTACGGAAGTGTAGTACTCCTCACTAAAATAATAGATTCCATTGTTGTCATCTTCATATTACATAAGAGGGATGGCCAGAGTTTTAGAGGAGTCTTCTTGCGGCCTTTTTCGATCTTTGTGTTGATTCTTGCCATTGCTTTTAACAGAGCTCACCTCAGATGAAAAAGGAGGTTCGGATGTCTTCCACATTCTTCCACTCTGTTTTCATTCTCCAGTTTCTTTGAGGAGAAGATTCTGCTGGAGTCAGAGAAATTTAATCTTGAGAAGTTGAACGTTTTGCCAAGGTCCAAATCTAGGCTCAGGAGTTTTCAGAGACCTGGTTCAACTATATAAGCTTTTCGGCTACATGTTTTCAAACCTAGCAACGAGACAGCCGTCATATTTGCCCTATGTATCTATATGTGGGACACGTTTTAGTTGGTGAAGCGAATTGTAGTCTTCCGGGTACTCCGTTTTTTCCGGAAACATTACATGTAACAAAACGAGGTTGGAACACTCCAGGAATGAGGTACACATGCCATGTGTAGCATTTACCCTCTGGTTATTTAACATAGCCATGGTTTAAAATGGCCCATTTATAGATGGTTTACCTATTACAAATGGTGATTTTCCATTGCTATGTTAAATAACCAGATGGTAGTTCTGATCAACAAGTGCGGCATTGGAGAACGAGGTCATAGGTCAAGCCCAAAATAAGGCTACGGGAATGGACACACCTCGGTAGGAACATCCTGTCACCCGATGTAGCAGTGCACCACGTATACTTTCCGCTGATTATATACTGGTTGGTGGTTTGGAACATGACTTTTATGACTTTCCATATATTGGGAATAATAATCCCAACTGACTAATATTTTTCAGATGGGTTGCAACCACCAACCAGTATTTAGAGGTTTGACAAATGTCTGTTTAATTCCGCCATGGTTTGTTTCATGAGCATTTGCCGCGTTTCCAAGATCAAAAAATGTTGTTGCTGATATGTTGCTACACACGTCGATGTTGAGAAGCGAAGAAAGAACACACAGTATTTGTGTGTTTGCTTTTTTGTTGCATTGTTTTGCACTCTGGTGGGTAGAACAAGAAACCATCCCCCAGTCATCACCAGAAATTGCCATAAATATGTTTCATGTCAACCCTGGATTTTCATCAACCCCAGTCACATTCGGCTCTTAAAATCAACAAAGTGGCATTTGTTAGTGATTCATGGTATCATATGGTATCATTTGTTGTGACTATTTGGAGGCTACCCCCACAATGAACATAGGCGGGGCCCCCATGGTGATGTTTGAGGCGGCCTTTTCCGCGGCCTGTGGCCCGTCGTTGCCCAAATGTGACCGGTTCGTTCATGTGACCGGGTTACACTGCCCGTGAGGACTGGGAAAAAAGCATCATTTTATATAAATGGATTAGGTAGTAGAACCTCCAATATATCATTGGGATATGTTTTTGTTTACTTCTTTGGGATTATCATTCATTTTCACTGGGAACACTTTGGGGTTATCATCATTCATTGTCGGAATAGTGTTCTTAACCAACCAGTATTTCATGGAATGCCAGGTTGAGTAAGACAATGGATATCCCTATCTTCCTTACAAATGGATACAAATGGCCCAGTTCATCTCTCACAACTGTCACTAGTTGAGAAGTTAAGCGGGTTACAACCCAACAAACACTGGGGTGAACCACCAAGTATCACCCTCAACATTTGATATCATTTGATTGCTGGTTGTATGTATCCCATTATATCGCCATTAAACACCGAATCCCCAACAGTAATGAATCTATTTTCAAAGAAACCAACGTTTCATCCAACTAAATCCCATGAAATCACCATGACATCACCATGACATCACCATGACATCATCTTAAATCTTATGAAATCTTGTGGAATCCCCAGGATCGAATCCGTTCATCACTTCTTCTCGGCTCCACGATGCTCCGGTCGAGGCGCTTTGTTGCTCCAGCCTCTCACCCCTGGCCTTCCTGCTGAGCTACGAGGCCGCAATGGGCTTTAAGGATCTTTAAGGGGTTTAATGTTTAATATGTTTAACTAACAAAAAAGGGTTTCATGGGTTTGACATGGATTCCGACCATGTGCTGTTTGATAGGAAAATAAGTATTAAAAAAAAACTAAACACACATATTAATAGAAATTATTTTTCTAACTATCAACAAACATCTCAATAAGTTGGCTTTAATGTCCTAGTTGCCAACAAAAAGACTGGGGTTTCACGCCTTAACCAACAACACATATCAAGCATTCGGGTTGTCGTGCACAAAATCGGGGTTGGAAGTCAAACATTTTTATGTGGGGAAAGCCTGACCCTTGACAAACTACCAGCAGCGGGGGATGGATAAAAAATGCGACTTGGGGATGGTATATGATACTGTATATAGAATATTGGCTATCTAGTATATTATATAAAATTAAGTATACATATATTAATATTTTGCTAATGGAAAAACAAAAACAGGAATGCGGGATCTAATGTTTTTTTGGTAAAATCCAATGGATGCCGTTGCCCAAAAGGTGGCTTGTTCTCCCGACCGGCCCGCGTGCAACTCGTTTCCAGGTGCAACGAGGTTCCACCCAGGTGCGGCGTTGGTCAGATTTGAGGCTTCACCCAGTGGTTGGTAAACCATGGTACACCCGCCAGTACTGGTAGCATCACATGTTTCACAGAATTGGATGATCAATGGCCATTTCAGGAACCGATTTATTGGAGGTACCTACTATATATAAGGCCTATGTAAGGCCTATGTAAGGGAATATTCCCCCAAAATATGGCCTTATATGGTACAGTACCTTCATGTTAGGATCCTGAAATTCCCATTGAGATGATGGAAAATTGAACCCGGAAAGCTCCTTTTTTTTTGATGGTAAAAAACACCATGGTTTCCGGTTAAGATGTTCCCTTAAACCAATCCAGCCAATCCAGCCAATCCATTGAGGGGTGGGTCAAAACCTTTGTGAAATATCTATGAATCTATCAATTTTAGTGGGATGAACATCGAACAAAATCCCAGTTTTTTTGAGGTTTTCACAGAGGTACCAGGGTTTGAAACGACCCATAGCCATGGTCAGCTATGGGATGCCATGGCCATATGCTAAATTGCTTGTCAAAATGCATAAGTATGAACTGGAACATTAATTTTTAATGGGAACACCTATCATCAACCATCAGTATTGAATATTATATATTATATTATATTATATGCATTATTTTTCTTAACCATGCTGTTATGAAATAACATAACATTCGATTAATTTTCATATATACCTTATATATATACACAGTATAATATACATATATATAATATATACATGAGATTTGAAGCGTTTCCCAATATTTTTCAGTGAAATTCGGCAGTGTTTTTCAGTGCCACGACTTGATCAGATGGTCATGTGATCACTAGCCCTGGCGGTGTCACCTTGGTAAATGAAGACTTTCACCAAGCAAAAACTATGGAACACATATGGTCAGTAATGGTTTATAGATGTTTATAGTGATTAATAATGGCGAAGAATGATTTTAACATTTCTTAACAACTCCGAAATCCACTTAAAGGAACTGTGCTTAAATCAACATGGGTGCTCTAATCCATGCGTAAAAGATAGCCACAAGGGGTGATGTTTATTTGGTCATCCTCGGTCCTGGGGCTGTGTTGGATCAACCCATGTTTCATGGGATGAATGACAGCCATGGCTGCCATATAGCTATGACCAGTCTGCACGTCATAGAAATCCATAAAGACGCTGGGCTTATGGTTTTATGGGAATTTAAACTATCTATATTAATTACTGGTACTGTATTCCATTGGGATGTATTGTTTCGTATATAACCAATGGTAATTTGGCTGGTGGTCTCAACTTCTTTTCAAATTGTCTATGACTGGAATGATGATCCCCATTGACAAGCGACCTTGGTCCAGCATTTTAACTCAACCGCTGATTTCCTCGAAGGCCTAGGACCACAAATGCCAGTTGTCAACCCTGGAGATTGGGCGTAAATTTGAACAACACCGGTGGATGAGTCTAAGATCTGCCAATCTGATCAGCGCAAGATGATCTGGTTTGTTCCTGACTTTAATAAAATACTGGTATCAAAACTAATCCCTTCTCCCTCGTACTAACCTGCCCCCCTTAATGATAAACACCTCGGGGAGATTTTAATATTAGGAGGTATTTAGTCTTAAAGTGCGAAGCTTCCCCCTAATACTAAATCAAACACGTTAATTTAAGAAAAATACAATTTTAGATGTCAAAATCGATTAAACTCCTTTATAAAACCTAATTAAACATGTTGCCAAAATTTGGATTTCGAAGGTTCCCCTATTAAATCAAAACAACTAGAATTTGTGATGTCAAAATCGATTAAATCCCTTTTCAAAATCTAATTAAAATATTGCCAAAAAAAATATTTCAAAGGTTCCCCTAATATTAGAAAATCAAACATACTGATTTAGTGTTCGATTTGAAAGGACGGAGCCTAATAAAAAGAATTGACTAGTCTTTATTAGGGTGTTCAACCGTCCAAAGGGACCATGAATTGAATTGTTTTCCAAAGGGATCAATCATAAATCAAATTGACAAAATTGAAATGTCCCAAAATTGGAAACCGACCTTAGTTTTTAATATTTGGAGTACGTTTAGTGATAGGGAGAAGGGATTACTGCAGTTCGACGAAGTATTACATACATACTTTATATACATAGTATTTATAGTAATTTATAGCATGTATATCTTTATACATAGTATTTATATAATATGTTACTTGTTATAAATACATAGAATGCTCTAAATGCATTCGCCTTCAGCGCCTTCTTATGCTTCTGTGGGCAGGTGCTTCAAGCCGCCATGGTGGCAAAGGCTGTGACTTTGATGGATTGAAACTTTAGATCTCTAAGTCAGAGGTTTTGAGGTTCATATAATATACCCTCTGGTAAACATACAAATAACTATGGAAAATCATCATTTTTAATGGTTAAATCCACTATTTCTATGGTCATGTTCACTAGCTATGTTAGTTTACCAGAGGGTGTGTATATATATATAGTTATATAGTTGTTTTTCTTTTGCTAAGAAAAAAACACATATGTTTGACCAACGATTCGTGGTTCCTCGTCCCCCTAAATTGAGCTTTCAAAAATGTCGAGTTGTCGAGGCAGGTCTGCCAAACGATCATCTCCTGAGATACTTCGGATGGTCCTAATAACAGTGATGTTTGTTGATTTATCCTCCTATGAATACTATAGTTATTAGGTAGGGTTATTGGACTTTAGGGTTATAGTTATCTAGGGTTATAGTTATCTATAGTATTCTATAGTTATATTCTCCTAATCAACCCAAAAAAACAACTTGGCCAACTATGGGGCCCCATCCTATAGAATGATATAGCTATTGATGCCCTAATTATTTGAACCTGGAAGCAGAATTTTGATGTTTTTTTCGTTGGATCCTGGGCCATTGTTACCGATCTGCTTGGTGGTTTTGAATGAACCGTACCACCGCGGTATTTTTCTGCGGGCCGCTTCTGGTATGTGCCATCAAAAAAAAAAAGATGTTTAAACCTTGGCTCACGCCTACACCACCCCTATGTGTATATGTATATGTATATATATATATATATATATATAATATTATAATATTATAATATATATATATATATAATTTATGGAAAAAAAAACATATGATTTCCGGTGAAGATGTTCGCTTCAAAAAAACTCCGGCAGCCGAGGTCCAAGTTGCAGTGGTTCAACCCTTCGACTTCCTGCGTGTTTGTCGCCAGGTCCATGGGGAGATGAGCCGTCCATAAAAACACGTCTTTTTTTGTGGAAGTTGGTTGCCTTTCCAAAGGAATGGTTAATTATAGTTAATTATGCTTAATTATGGTTTGTTAGTTTCAATATTTTTCTGACAAGTACAATTTATGATTAATTGTGGTGGTTTCAAGCCATTCCAATGGAAAATAGTCCATTTACATTTATAATCCCGAGTGCGATGGAGAACAATATGTGTCAAACCACAAACACACCATTTACATTATTTTGGCCACCATTGTCTTCCCACTGTCGTCTGTGATCATCGGCTATCAAAACAAACTTGTTATCCCATGTTCAAATGATTAAATTAAAGTGTCAAGCTACATTCCGTTGTTGCTGCTTAACTCGTCATGTTTGCTGAGTCAATCATTCAAATAACATGGGTATACAACAGAAAATATGTAATCCCAAATCTGCTGCCTCGTCATGATCTACCCAACCGTACCCTATCTATCCTGTAGCTTTATCACCTTTTGCATTTATTTAGCTTATACTTGGTACTATGTTTTTAAATCATATATTATCATATATATATATATATACGTATACATATGTTTTTTTTTTTATATATATATATATATCATATATTTGTATACAGTATACATATCTGATTCTGAAGAGATGACTACAAAAAAGTGAGGTTTCTTGAAATTGTTGGCCCACCACTGATCCGATTCATATTCTCAATCTTCTCTTGGTTAAACACCATATTTGGTTGAACATGTTGAACACCAGGGAGTTGACACCTTGCATCTCAAGAAAAAAACATCAACAGCCTGGTTCCACTTGGAGTATTTTCCTTCTGTAGTATCCTTTGTAGTGTACGTTGGTAGGGAAAATTTTGGGAAATTCACCTGACCATGGGTATGTCTGAAATTGAGATATACTCTCGAATGGCTATCAAATGATAGGGAATATCATCAGAAACCATGGGATTTTGGTTGTTTTTCCCCCAGATGTTCAGGCAAATTCCACGGCAGCCTGGTCACCCTGATCAGGGCTTGGTAAATGTCCAATTTTGGGGATACTTTCAAGTATCTGTTGGAGATGAAATATCCCCAATATTCGGGTGATGTGAAAAATTAGGACATTTACCAACCCCTGATATAGGGTTTTACTGGGATTTAACCATCAATGACCCTCTTGCAAATTAACATAAACCCTGAAAATCACCATTCTTTAGTGGCAACTAATCTTCCAACCCCTGCTGATGTCGAGGCAGTTGTCCTGCTGCCGGAGAAACAGACCACACACCTCCTGCGAAGTCCGTGGGAGGCCGAGCCTTGGGGACCTGGGGACCGGGCGGACAAGCCATGAATGACACGTTTGAGGGTAGCCTTTGGTAAACATACAAAAAGCTATGGAAAATCACCATCTTTCACAGGTAAATCAACTATAAATGTGCCATGTTCAAGTTCGCAAAGTGTTAGTCATTACCAGAGGGTAATATGAAGAATAACCAAGCATCATGCGGATAGAGGGATATTTCATAGGGAGATTTTTCGTGGGGATGGGCCATGATCCCCATCTGAGCTGCGTCAGGGTCAAGATTTGATGCGCAGGGGGACCAAAGGTTTTAGTTTTCATTATGTATTGAACCGTGGCAAACAAAGGGTGTGTTCAAGTTTGACTCATACTTCAATGGGCATGACACCACAAATCAGGAAGCGAATAGACCGCAAACATACTATTCAATCTGTATTGTTTGGATCAGTTTTGTTTTTGGTAAAATCATACATGGTTGATTCCGGTGAGATCTCAGCCGATGATACCTCCAGCTCGAAACGAAGTATATTATACATATATATATATATATTTATTATGTGTTTGTTCAAAAGAAAGTACCCCTACTGCTTCATCAAGCTTGTTTTACTTGAATGGCCATTTTGGATACCATTTTCAAACATAGACAGAGAGGTAATTCATCCATTTATAAATGGGCCTCTTTCTACATCTAGGGCATACCCCATTCTCGGTCATATATTTATTTCAGATGAGTGATTTAGTGGCCAAAGCCATTGTGCTGTAGAAATTACATCACTGGGATGCAGATCCAAGCTACAAGTTACACGTGTTAAGCAACCAGCAGAAGTAAATCATTAATATATACAGTATATATATACTACATACATAAGGTGTACGTGTATATATATATATAGCACATATGAACGTATTCATGTACATAAATAGTAATGCACAATAGATAAATGTATGTATATACAGTGTGTATACATATATATATATATATATTACGTAAATATAGTAATTAAACTTCTCTCATGTGTTTTGACTGGGTCGAAAACCCACGGGAAAAAAACAACAACACGACGTCGCAGGTCGCTAGCACTGAAGGGCTGCGGTCGATGTGGCGAGGTCCATACGGGAATCCGGGCGATGCCAATGAGCAGTGCTAAGCAACTGTTACATATACCCTTTGGTAAACTAACATAACTATGGAAAATCACATTTTTTTCATGGGAAAATCTACTATAAATGGCAATTTTCAAAAGCTATGTTAAATTACCAGAGGGTACAGGGCTTGGTAAATGTCCCATTTTGGGGATTTTTGAACATCACTTTCAAATATCTGGAGATGAAATATCCCCAATATTTGGGTGATGTGAAAAAATAGGACATTTACCGACCCCTGATATAGGGTTTTGATGGGATTTAACCATCAATGACCCTCTTGCAAATTAACATAAACCCTGAAAATCACCATTCTTTAGTGGCAACTAATCTTCCAACCCCTATTTTTCAGGGTCTATGTTCATTTACTGGAGGGAATAGGGCTTGTATGTGGTTGTATGAGGTTTATGTAATCTGTTTTCAGGATATAGGGATGTTTCATTTGCGAGACACGCCTTTCGGTTGATGAGTTAATCATCATAATTTAATAGGGGGTTTTACCATGTTTTACCAGCAAAATATATGGGGATATGCTTGTGGATATAACTGGTCAATGATCATTAGTTTGGGATAGTTTGTGTTTAATGGAGATTTAACAATATTCAAACATGCTCAATAAAAATCTTAACTATCAACAGATGGGGATGTATATTTATGTACTTAAATAGCTAAAATAAATGATGATTGGATGATGATTATATGCTTTTTTTGTGTTACACTACCCTATACATCTTGGGGATTACCACAATCCATGAACTGGGACATCCTATTATCCAGTATCAAGGGACGACACAGGCTTTTGAACACTGCTCAGATGTTATCCTCTGGTAAACATACAAAAAAAACTATTGAACATCACCATCATCACCATTTTTTTGGGGTAAATCAACGAACTAAATTGTAATTTTCAATAGCTATGTTAAATTACCAGATGTTAATGAACCCGAATTGCCTTTTAATGTGTTCTAAGGGTTTCAACCACGCACTAGAACAAAATATCCTGGGATGATTATCGTCAACGAGCACTCTACAGTTTATATAAACCTGGGATGATGAGGCTGCAATCCACTATTTGGGCCTGAAATAATGTATATATATATATATATATATATGGTGTTGTTCCAAAAATAGGGTACCACAACATCCTATGGTTTATCATTGCATTGCAGTGATACTTGGAATTTCGCGATTTTGAGGTATACAGTATACCACATGCTTGGGAAAGCCTTAATAGAAAGCATCACTGTATAACCATGAGTTGATAGTGCCACAAGTTATGTACCCATTTAGATTGTAAAAAAGCATACTTGTTCATCATCCCACACTACAGTGGTGGTCATATCACCAGTCTATCCCGCTTACGCCATCATGTTTAGGCCAACGATCATAGATTTGTCATCATCATATTACCCCACACTGTTGGTGATATGCCCCATTATCTCAAATCTTTCCCATATTCCATTATGTCACCTATTCAACATGGGAAATAGCCCATTTATTCCATCATATGTCCCTGTAAATCACCAATTGTAATATTGCTACATTCCCTCTTTAAAAGCATGCAATATCAGTCGTATCACTATATCAATGACCTTTAAATCAATGATCGCAATATTCATCATCGTCATTCATCCATATTCCCTGCCATATCACTCCCTTTGGGCCTCCTTAGTTATAAGTTGGTTTACAAGCCCATCTAACTACAGCTCCCCCCTTTAAACTCACACATTCACCAATTTATGTGTGTCTTCCTGGTTTTTCAACATGGAAATATCCCATTTATCTCATGAAAGATGTCCCTCTAAATCACCGATGAATGTTTTGTGATATTCCCAGAAAAAGCATGGTAGATCAACATATAATCAATGGCCATTTCAGGCGCCTAAATAGGAGGTTCTCGTACCTATCATATATAAGATCTATGTAAGACCTATGCAGACATCATCCCAAAATATGGCGTCACGGTACTAACGTACCTCCATTTTAGGTATATGAATTGGCCATTGGTATATAGCATGGTAATAAAGACATCTGTATTAAATCAACGATGGCATTTTTTCATCATGGTAAAAGATCCATTTTGTCCCCGTCATTTTCTTAATCAACATCCCCTAGTTGTTCATGGAGGTTTCCTAAAATGGGGCACTGTTTGATTGAATTTTCCATTACTGGTTGGTGGTTTGGAACATTGTTTTTTCCATTCAGTTGGGAATAATATTCCCATTGGACTTTCATATTTTTCAGAGGGGTAGGTATACCATCAACCAGATTATAGCTATGGAAAATCACATTTTTGAGAAGTAAATCAACTATCAATGGCCATTTATACATGATTTTCCATGAAATAAACCATCTATTTTAGGGTAGCCTCATGACGACATGGAAATCCCCTCATCCCAGATTTTTTGGGCCAGGTTTCATCCCTACGCTGCTCCGAGACGTGCCGGCAGCGGGCTGTTTCTGGCACCTTGGTGATGGGTGGATGGTCCATGGCGGTGGTGGTTTAATATGGCTTAATGGTTTAATACCATGTGGGATAATAAGAGAAGGTACAGTTTTATAAACCATAGGGATATTTTTTATGGTTTAAGGATTTGAGGATTTAATAAGCTTTAACATGATTTGACATGGACATATGCTGAGGATTATTGAGGATATTGTATTTTGTGCTTTGTTCTTCATACATGTATATATATATACATGTATACAATTTGAATGAGCCGATGAACTATGACCAAGATGCCCTTGTTGATTGGTTATTATATATAGTTCATTGTAAGGAGTTATATTAGCTGATTATTGCAGATTATGAACTAGCCCACATCAGGGACACCTATCAATCAACGTGTATAATGAGATGGGATAGGTGTCTCTTGAATGGCCCAAGTACATGTATATATATATATATATATACATATGTGTACAACCAAGCAGCGGTTGTTCGGCGTCTGAAAGTGGTTAGTACCTGATGGACAGTAATATGTTGAACTGTTGAACCCACAAAACCAGGGGATTAGTCATGATTCGTAATCATTGATCGGGATTGATTACTAATATGATTACGCCGATATTATTGGCTTATTAGAAACCATTGATATAATTACTACTAATATGATTACTGGTTGATTGATTATAATAATTGATTACCATATTATATTGATTGATTACTAACGTGCTTCCTAATATGACTATGGTTGGTGGTTTCAAACATTTTTCTATTTTCCATTTCATATATGGGATGTCATCCTTCCCATTGACTTTCACTCCATCATTTTTCAGGGGGGTAGGCTCAACCACCAACCAGCCATTTGGAGCCAGTGTTTGTGGTTTCACCGGATCGTATCCCAGTGGAGATCGGATCCAAACGGATATGGTGTGCATTGTGCTAGATGGATCTCTCATATTCATCAAGGGTTATAATGGTTATATAAATGGTTTATGTTTAACCAATTGATGACCATTAACTATCATAAGCTATTCATAATAGTTATATGGTTCATATCAATGGTTGAATATGCAATGTTTTTTTTTTACCATTATGACCATTGATATGAGCCATTATGGTTGAAAATAACCAGATATATTCCATAGTTATATTCCATAGATAGTTGTTACAGGTAACAGGACGTATAACCAGTGAATGATAACATAAATAACCAGTGATATTCGAGAATATATTCACCATTATGGATGAATATGGAATAAATTCAACATATGGAATATGAATATGGAATATTGGTGAATAATGAAGCATTATAGTTAAAATGATTCAAATAGTTATATTAGGTTATATTCAAAATGAACCATATTTTACCAGATTAATATTCCAATATGTTAAAATAACCATTACCATCTGGCTATTTAACATAGCCATGGAAAATCACCATGCTATTAATAGGTAAACCATCTATTTCTATGGGTCTATACCATGGCTATGTTAAATAACCAGAGGGTATACTAAACTCCCAGTGTCAATTGTATGATACCAAATATATGATATCATCTTCCCTACTTTTCACCATGGTTTCTCTGGAGTGTTCTATGTTAATATTGGAACACTGCAGTGTTAAATAATCCATACAGCTATTGAAAATGACCATTTATAGTGAGTTTTCCCATTAATAGCATGGTGATTTTCCCATCAGTTATGTAAACGTTTACCAGAGGGTAAACCTTCCACATGAATATGTGTTACTTTTGGGCCATCTATACCATGGTTATGTTAAATAACCAGACCAGAGGGTATAACCATATCGTGAGAGAATAGGACATCAATTCGATCCCGAAAAACCACAGATTCCACTCCTGGATCGCCGAGCCGAGACGAGCGGTGATTCCAACGGAGATGTGCCGTGAAGACATGGGCTGTTTCTATGAAGAGAATAGCTACAGTGAGGAAATACTGTATATTTCATGGGAAATCCCCATGGGAAACCTCCATAGTTGGGTGGTTCATTACCACATAGATAGTTGTTGGTTGACTACCATAAAGATACAGTTATGGCCATTTATGAAAGTTATAACTGGTGATTTCTATGGGATAACAAACATTCTATAAATGGGGTTAGTTCAGTACTTATAACTGATAAATGGCCATAACTGTAGAAATACTGTGTCATACTCAGAATCATGTTTTTTTACTTTCTTTTTGAAGTATGGAAGGTATAAATTTGCATTTATGGCCCGAAATACCAGTTATAAGTCGGTTACAACAACATTTACGGAATGATTACCCCATTTATGACCATAGAAATCACTGGTTTCTAGGGCTTTAACTGTAGAAATTACCAGAAAAAAATCGTGCTGCCAGAATCCGGAAATCCTCCTGTTCCGGCTTTCAGGTCCAGTTACATGTCTCTGAGCGCGGCTCTCTTGAACGAACCTTTCGAGGAGGAGTGGCTGCAGCATCTTGCCTGGCGTGACGTAGCTGGGTATCATGCATGGTTGGTGAACATTTTTCTCCATGTTTGAAGATCTTTGAACATATTTGAACATGATGAATGTATAATCACCACCCCTTGAAGGGTACTGTTCAGGGGGGGACCATACCAAAATGTAAGATACATTTTTTGCCCCTTAAATGTAAAATTGGTCCCTGAACGTCCCCCAGGTGTCGTTTTTGTGGGGAGGGTCTTCAAAATATATTCAAAATGTAAGCTTACATGTTCAAGGCCCCCCTCAAGAACACTTTGAAACATGTAGCTTACATTTTGGGTATGTCCCCCCACCTTAAAACGGTGGTGATCATATATACATAGATCAAATATGATATTTGAACAGGTTCATGATTGGTGAACATTTGGTGAACATATTTGAACATATTAACCATAATTTAATATACTAGAAATACCATGATACCATAAATTAACCATAAATTAACCATAAATTAACCATAAATTCATATGATTCTACAACATCTTCTGCCCATCCCCATGCAGCCATGGCGCCTGCGGAATGGCTCTGCGAACTTTGCTCGGAACTCCTGTTGGATCCAGTGACCCTCCCGTGCTGTGGCGAGTCCCGAGACCTGGAGACCCCACGGATTGGGATGGGAAAAAGGTCAGGTTCCTGGGTTTATGGGGGAGATAACTATTGCTGATGGGTTTATTTAAAAAAAAAATATGGGGAATATAAAGTTGATATAACTATTTTTGTTGGGTATACAGTATATATATATAGTCTTACAACATCTTACAACTTAAAACTCAGGGCCTCACCTTGTATGTCTTTATCTTTGTAGCCATTCAACTGCAGATGAGGGCCTCCACAATTCATGAGTCGTCGTTGTAGACCCAGCCTGTGAGGTTCGCGACTGGTCACTGAGGTCCTTCTGTCAGCAGTGCCTGCGTTTGTGGGCAGTCACCAAACTGGATGATGGCGCTCCAAAGCCGAGGTGATTGGTGGAAATGTCTGAAAGCAGTGGAACTGAAAGCCATTGGTTCATGGTTAATATTGGGGTATCAGATGGTGATATCATAGGGATATTGTATGGAATATTAATCGATTATCATATATATATATATATGATCAACCATATGATTGTTAATATTGAGGTTTTCATGGGGATGTTCATTAGCGGAGGATAGTAAGATGCCATGGTGCGTCTTTAATATTGTCTAATATTGTATACATTATTGGCTGTTTATTTTTTCCGGATCATCTGTGATTGGTAGGTGAACATTGGTATGTTTGTCTTTGATAGGAACATATTCATCAGCAAAGAAACAACGGTTTGCGGGTATCTAAGATATTTTAGGTAGGATTAGTGATGCTTTGCGTGGGTAGAAAAGCAGTATTCGCACATTTTCTCACCATTGTTGGTTGACACAAAGCTCCATTTTGGGGTCAGATAGGAGACCCTCAAGCTGCCCGGTCTCGCCAACAAGGGGCGATTGGAGATAGCCTCCAGTAAAGGAAGAGCTTGCTATATGGAACAGCAGCATTTTTAGTAGAAATCATGGAACTAAATCAGGTCATCCATATCTTAGCTATATGAGTTTACCGGAAAGTCTCCCCCCAGATGGGATGATATCCCGGAACTGCTAGGATTAGCTAGGAGAATCCATGAAGGAGGAGATTTCCCAGGTTTCACTTGGATCCTGATGGGCTAAATTGCTAAAAAATTATTGACCCACTTTGTAAGTCCAATGAGTCTCACTAGGTGCCCAGCCGCCTGCGGCGCGAAGATTGATTATCGCTTGCCGAGCATCTCCAAAGTCTTACTTCGCATGTTGGCGTCTTGGCGAACAGATCTGGGTATGACGACCTCACGTCGTGACCGAACCCTGGAATCATGGCTATAGGATTCGGGGAATCATCCCCAAATAGCCGCAAGTTTCAGGTTAGTGTAATATTGTAATTTACGCATATTTACGGAGGCTTAGATGTAAAATGGCAAAACCCAGTATTTGAGGGGATGAATTGGGACTGTGGGGATTCCATGGAATTTGACCATCGATTTCGCGGGATCAAAGATATTGGCAGTCAGCATATAACTATTGTGACTTATTGGTTGGTGGTTTGGCACTTTTTTTTCATATCTTGGGAATAATCATCCCAACTGACGAACTCATATTTTTTCAGATGGGTTCAAACCACCAACCAGTTGTGTTAAATGATTAGATTATATTACTTACATTATTGTAATTCAATGATTGTTGCACCAGAAATTCGATATGGGATATATGAAATCACCAAGATGTTTTTTCTTCGCCTGGTGGAAAGGGGGCCTCACTTGGTGGCACAAACCTGCAATCGGAGGGAATGGATAAAGAATTATAAAACCAAACGAGCTGCTGATATGATACCTGTACGCTGCAACCCTGACGTTGCGCCGCGTCTGACTTCAGGTGGATATGAAGATAAAGTTGATGTTATTACCTCAATCAACATATTGTTCATAGGGGGTGGCAAATTTTGATCCCTTATGCAGATAAATTTGATGTTATTACTTACTTATTACCCCAATCAACATATTGTTCATAGGGGGTGGCGAAGATGGTGGCGAATTTTGATCCCTTATGGAGATATAGTTGATGCTTTTACCCCAATCAACATATTGTTCAGAGGGGGTGGCGAACTTTGAACCCTCATAAAGATAAAGTTGTTGTTATTACCCCAGTCAACATATTGTTCAGAGGGGGTGGCAACTTTTAATTTGATAATGATCTTGATGTGATGATGATGATGATGATGATTATGATTATGATTATGGTTATGACGATTGAAAGTGTGGAGCAACGTCCGGGTTGGGGTGTACCTGGATAATATTATATATATATATATATACGTTATATATATTATATATATAATACATCTAGATGTAGTCCAATATGTATAAAAATCTATATTGATATGGTTTTTGAACACTGGATTGCAGCACCATGTGTAAAGTCCTAGCTTATGGAGGGCCGGTATCGTGGGGCAACATGTTGGGAACGAAGATCTACGGAGAGGTTTGTGGTAGGTGCAGGATGGGGCCCCATAGTCGGCTAAGTTGGTGCAAATAAGTCCAATAACTAGGGTTGATTAGGGGAATAAAACGCAATAAAACTATAGTATTCATGGGGATTATAAATCAATTAAAATGTGTGTTTTAACAACACTAAGATAATATAACAATGATATACCCTCTGGTTATTTAACTTAGCTATGGAAAATGGCCCATTTATAGATGGTTTACCTATTAAAAATGGGGATTTTTCATGGCTATGTTAAATAACCAGAGGGTATATCATAGTTGATTAGGGGATTAAAACTTGGGGTCACCATCCAGTGGCCAACCTTTTTTGGGGGCTTCCTGGGCACCACGGCCTCCAGGAGTCCTCACACGGAGAGGAGCTGAAACAACGGCGGAGCGAAGAGGAGGAGATTTTTCGTACGAAAATGGATTGGTTGAAGGGAACATCTATAGGAAAGCATGGTTTTTACCATCAAATATAGGGGTTTCCTGTAAATGTTCCCATCATCCAATTCTATGAACAGCGAAGGGGGTAGACACAGACACGTAGACTATTCATTGAACCAAAGAATTCAAGGAAACAAAACAAACTCCTGGTTCACAACGGAATTGGCGAGTTATACACATCATCTACGGATATCTATGGCATATTCCCAGTATATATATATTGTTATATATATATATTCATTCATGCATATTATTATATACATGTATATGTCCTATATATATATATCATATATATATACATATTTCATATCATATCATATTATATCATATCAAATCACATCTTTTATATCATTTCATATCACATATATATATATCATATATATATACATATCATATATATATCATATATATATCATATATATATATATCATATATATATATATGTTCTTTTACAAACCATGAAATCACATGGATTATCAATTATATATGTAATAGATTGTAGATGATCAAAAACCAATGCTTCCTCCGGCGGAGGAGGACGTAATTTTGGGCGGCTACGAAGCATGGCAGGAAGTGGCAGCCTCCAGGGTGACTTGGAACATCGCTGCAGTTGTTTGTCTAAGTTGTCCTACTTGGTGGCTCATCCCACGAATCGTAAGTGGGTTATAACCCCAGTCATAAACGGGATAAGTAGGGTTAATCCACTTACAACTGGGGTGAACTAACCCACTTACGATTCGTGGGATGAGCCACCAAGTACAAAAAAACATGAACCAACATATCAATGGATTGGTTTGTTTGGGAAAATCTTCACCGGAAATCATAGATTTTCCCATGAAGATCATGGGGTTTTCCGGTCTCAATTTTCCCTTAAAGCAATCCATTGAACATAGGATAATATAGGATAATAGAAAATAATAATATATACGTATATTCCCCATAGACCCTAGTTGGTAACTACAAAACATTGGGACTATAATGGGATTACAATGCTGGGATATCCCCAATCCTGAAGTTATACCCTATCGTACCTTCTTAGGAAGTGTTTAGGGTATGATGACTGGGGGGTGTCTTGTACCTTCTCAGGAGGTGTTTGGTTCCATAGGGAATATGAGATAATATAAGTAAATTCTCCATAAATCCAAATGTTAACTATGGGTATATTATAAACCCATTAACCCATAAACCCTAGGATACTATAGGTATATTGATCCATAAACGCAAACGTGAACCACGTTATATAAGGGAACTTAGCTATGGGGCCTCACCTTGCATAACCAACATAGACTTGCGAATAGAACCAAATCTATTGGATCTATTTTTGGACAAAAATAGGTTGTGTTGAACTCAACAATCCAATAGATATATATATAACCTGATATAGACAATCTTTTGCATATTCTATTTGGATCTATTTGGTGTTATAGTCGATTTGTTGTTATATGGCTTGATGTTGTTGTATACTTGGTTTTACCTGAAGTATGTTTACCAATTGACCCCTGTTGATTGGTTCTGAAGGCTATTCTACCTGATATCTAGGGGATTATCACCATCCATATATATATATATGTATATGGAGTATAGCACAATCTTTATGGATACACAGGTGTATATATATATAGTATATATATATATAGTATATATGTAGTATATATAGTATATATATATATGTAAGAATCCATCCCCAATTCCACCACCTGATTCTGGCAATCCATGTCTGGTGAAATTGGGAATGGTTGATGATTGGATGTACCACATTAGTTCATAGTTGCATATATTGTGAATATGCATACGGATACACTTCGAACATCTTAAGAGGGATCCACAGGTTTTAGCTCCATTTCCGAACTGTTCCATCACGAGCTCTAGCACTGGAATTCACTGATTCAGACATTTGTTTGGGATGGGTTGCTAACATTCGGTTGCCATCCTAGTAGGTCATCGTTGCCAACAAAAATCAGAAAAGTGTCGTTTCCAATAAGAAAATGTTACTCGGGGAAAGAACTACACTATATGCTCTATTTTTTTTCTTGGACATGGTAGAATATTGTCGGATCTAGTTTTTGAGACCAATCTGGAAACAGTCACCAAGGTTTTCATACTCGACTAAGTGAATGTGGTAGACCGAATCATATGATATATCTTGCCTAATGTTACAGTCCATTTCTTTCTGATCTAGTAAGAGTGGTGAGTTTATTATATCATGTATATATATAATGTTTGCACCTGATTAAAGAGATGGTACCCTATTGTGAGAAATTTCTTGCTCCTAATTCAGTCACATGCCAATTGTTGGGGGGGGGCCTCTATTGTGAGATTTTTTTTCCAGATTTTTTTTTTAATATTTTTCCAAATGCTTTAATTAACTTTACTTTTCTTTTTAATTACTTTTCTATTTATGTTTATTTTTAATTAATTTATTTCAGATGCCTTATCAAACCCTTATTTAAAAAAACAGCATCCAGACAATTTTTCAAAGGGGTACCTCATGAGTGGCTCAGTTACTCAATAATATAATTGTTTGGATGGTACTCTATTGTGAGCACC
>Ga0126342_10004771_pt1:5000-23332 | contig 23332 bp, 18 predicted proteins | sample Cyp1metagenome_FD_92528 | JGI IMG/M metagenome (GOLD analysis project Ga0126342, IMG submission 92528) | Coral microbial communities from Lord Howe Island, Old Settlement Bay, Australia - Cyphastrea 1 metagenome | ecosystem: Host-associated > Invertebrates > Cnidaria > Coral ...
TCGAGCAAACCCGCGAACCCTGAGTCATGCCGAGTCTCCATGGCTTGTTGCAAGGCATCAGACTTGGCCTTTTCCAAGTGAAGGATGTAGTCCTGGAACGGTCACAGGAAATTCGAAAAATCACCCTACAAAACCTATGTGTTTTCTTGAAGGTTTTTGTGTTCTGGCAGAAAATCAGGCCGCTAAACTTCAAACCAGTGTTTTCCAAAATTTACTCAGGATATAATGCCACCAGTTCGTAGTAATACTTTGATAACTGAACAAAGTGATCTATATAAATGGCCAGTGTGGCAGCAGGGCTTTAACTGCTTTAACCTGTAATTGCCGACACTTGGACCGAATCTTGGTTAAGAAAACAACCTACAGTACCATTCATGGAGCAGTTTTCGATTCTGTGCATTTCTATTTGGTCCCATGCAGAAACATCCAACAAAGAAAAATCCCAAACCTGAAAACTAAGGCCACCTGGATGTGTCCCTGGAAAACATCTCCTCAAGTTCCGCTTCGACACAGCGCTCCATGTTGTGATGCATATGGATCCGCCGCGACAGTTCTTGCAGGATCTCCGGACGTGTGACCCACGCAGGGTGCTTCAACTTTTTCCAGAAAGTGGTCAGCAAATCCTGCCTTAATGGAAGGATAAAAATTCAAGAACCCACAGGGGCAATGCTTCAAACATCATGAATCCATATGACATGTTGGCGGTGTTGAACCACCAAATGTTGGGGGTTCCCTTTTAGGTGGGCACCCCAAATTTCCATGACAAAGCGTTGAGATATGCATCTGGTTCTGGGCCACCTATAATATTTTCATATATTTTCCAGATCCGAATAAGCACACTTGGGGGTGGTTCGCCACATGTATACGTATGTATATGATATACATAAATAATATACACACAGAACACTAAATATTAATCATACATACCATGCATATAGTATGCCACATAGTATGTATACACATATCTATGACATATATAAAATATATGACACATATAAAACAGTACATCTATTATCTATCTATCAATCTGTCTCTTTCTCTCTCTCTCTTTTTAAATATAAATACATAAGTATACTATACTGTAAAGACATCTATATTTAAAGAAATGCACTAAACTGTATAATGAACCAATATATACAAAATATCCATCATCTATAGTCATAATGTATACAACTATATATTATCAAACAATAAACCATCATCCCATGTCGTCCACGGTGTCATGGTGAGCTTAGCCCTAAACGGCGTGGCAACGGTCAGGTGACAACTTCCATTCGAGGCTCTCGAAGTTGATCAAGGCACGCGCATCCTGAAAAATCGCTGCCCATGGGCAGTCATGGCGAACTCCGCAGTTGCACACACATTAGGTATGTATAGACATATGCATCTACAATATATATATATATATATATATGTATTGATGTTTATTGTGTATATGTATAATATATATGTATATGTATCTGATATAAAATATACCTAGGCCTTCCAACTAGCTATAAACATGCCGTTTTACCATCTAATTCAAGTACATCTGCCGGTATCTTTTGGTAGTTGGAGGATCTAGAAAAAGAGATAGAGAGAAAGAGCGAGAGAGAGAGAGAAAGAAAGAAAGAAAAAAGAAAGAAAAAAAAAATAAAAGAAAGAAAGAAAGAGAGAGAAAGAGAAAGAGAAAGAGTACCACCACCCAAGAAAACATGTTGGAACACACCAAATCTAAAAATGTGAAAAATTGCACCGTTTCTATCTTTTTGGGGGGTTGGTATTTGAGTGTTTTAGTTTGCGTACGCATCTATTTTTCTTCATGCGTGTTTTTTGTAAGTATATGTGCAAACAATATATAAATATATACATGTGATGTGGAGGCATGTAAAAATTGTATCCACACGAAGTGTGCGAACAATAACTACATACTGCATGGATATTTGCCTACCTAATTACCTGGAAACTAAATGATCCTTACATGATATGTTCATTGGTCAACCTTTGATTTTACGCTTCGAAGAGGTGGTTAGCAACATCACACCTGCCCTCTGGCAATCAAACATGGGAAAATCATGGAAAATCACTAAATATAGCGATATGTTTCCCATTCAAACCTCCGTTTTTTTTGCACACACATGTATGTATATATATATACCCAAGTGTCATATTTCTGGGATTTCGCCATCTTTGATTCCTGGCAACCCGTTTTTCGCCCTTTTTCCCCTTTTTTCTCCCCCTAAAAGTAGGCGCCAGCTGGGCGCCTTGTAGCTCTTCAGCATCTTCAGCCCCGCTTCGCTCTGCGAGGCGCGCCGTGCCATGTTTTGTCGCGACTTGGCATCGCCTATGAGCCTGGGATGCGGATGGGCCGCCTGCCCCCACCGGTTCCTAGAAACCGGGGAATGGTGATTTAACCAACAAAAATGGTGATTTAACCAAACAAAATGGGGATTTCATGAGATAAATAGCTGAGATGACTTATGATTTGCTTTACGTTTCTGGAAGATAGAACTATAGTTCATAGGGGTTGGGGTTATATACCAACAAACATAACTTTTTTTTTTATCATGGGGACGTCATGAATGGGGGATTGGTTGTCCTTAATGACCTTGTGTTTCCTTGATCATGTTCTGGGATGGGATGCTCTAATAGTGAATGTTACCCTCTGGTAATTTGTCACATAGCTATTGAACATGGCCATAGAAATAGTGTTTTTTTCCCATTGAAAATGGTGATTTTCCATAGCTATGTTAGTTTACCAGAGGGTATGTTTTGGACATAATAATTCACCAACGGGCAGAAGGACATTTGGCCAATTCCCATGATCCAGTGACGTCCCAATGAAGTAATGACAGGATATGACAGTTTATATGTGCCATGAAATGCCTCGATTAAACATCCCATTATATAAAACAAATTAAACACCTGATATTATGATTCTTCATCAGACGTTGGGATGATATACCCAGTGAACATCGGGATTCTACAGTACATTGCGAATTGCACCCCTTCGAAACAAAATGAGCCATTGATCATCGGAGCTCCACCCAGTGTAGACTTGTTCAGTGGTTGCATTCGGGACCTCCGCAAATGCCACAAGCCTTGCCACAATAAAATCACAAATGTGATTCTGGATGATTCATCGCCATACAGAGTCTCACTTCCAGCCCATGATGGCAATATGTAAATAGGACTGACGGCTAACAGCCATTAAGACGGTACACCCATCCCAGTTCTATACAACAAGTGAAGAAAAATCTGGAAACAAAACGCTGCCATATGCGACGTCTTCAAGCAGGCCCCTACTCAATGGTCTGAAAATGGAGTACACCATTCCATCCGCTGGTTAATCATCATTTTCCCCATTCAAATAGCCACACATTGGGCTAAATCCTCCATTTCAGTCGCGCCCAATCATCAGGTTGTTGACATATATATAATTATTCCAATAAATCCAATTTAATACTTTTAAGTCCAAGTACTGTCCCATTGATATACAAGTTATATAAGATATTCCTGAACCTTTCTTCGAGATACACTAAAAAGTGCTCAGAAACGGAAAAACGCTCATTTCCAAAAAAACTATAAAAGCTTTTAAAAAGTGCTCATTTGGTTGTTCATTTTGTTGGGCTCCCCCACATGTTCAAACAGCCGGATCCGCAAGGATTCTTGCAACATACACTGACACATTCACACTATGCTTGGGATCACGCTACTTGGGCTCCCCACAACTTCAAATTCACTTGAATGGGCCGAACTAGACACTTAAGCTATTTGGGAGGCAAATATCAGTAGTGTCCGTACACTTTTTAAATTGTGCCGCCTGATTGCACGAAATGGCGCCCCGATTGCGGTGTACCAAGTTGTCCAAAAAGACAAAGAATGTCAAAAAACTGACAAGAGGTGTAAAATCAAATTCTTTTGAGCGTGGTCGCAATGTGCATCCTCCCCAGGCAGGAAGCATCAATTAGGAAATAGCTTCTGATTTAGATACAAAGCTCCTTCCAGGATTGGCCTCAATTAGCATGAGTGCGGGCCAACTTAGTGGATATTTCCAAGAGTTTATTAATAATAGATCCATGTGTAAAACGGGTTAGAACCCAAACAAGTTCTCATATCCATTGAAACCACCAAAAAGTGCGCAGACCCTCAAAAAACCGTCAGGGATGGCAGAAAGTGTATCCAACCAAGGGTTTGCCAGTAAAAAGTGTTACAATGGAATCTCCAAGTTCGTATTCCACCTTCATCACAAGCTTAGTCATAGTCAAAGAAACATCACCAGCAGAGGGTGTCGACTCCTGGTCTTTCGACTCACAAAGTCAATGAAAATGCCATTTGCGCCACGGAAGCCAGCCTCCAAGCCCACAAGCCCAGGGTATACCCTTGCTAAAGCTCTGGGCTGGACATGGTCTATGGCAGCCAGAGGGTCATCCAAAAAATTGAGGACTGAATGTCCCAAGATTGTTCGACCATCCAGCAGGTCTCGTATGATATGGTTATGTCCTACATGAGTGTTGCCAAGCAGAAATGGAAATCCACCAATGTTTTTTGTTTCTGTATCGGAACTTCAACACATGGAATTTACAAATATTTACAATAGAACTTTAGAAACATATTCTTGCACACAATCTCTTTCTCTCTCTCTCTCTCTCTCTCTCTCGCTCTCTCTCTCCGTCGCCCAAGAATATGTTTCTTTTTTTGGGGGGGACCTTGTTCGATAATTTTCTGGATGATAGATTGAGTTGGTCCCCATAAAGGCCCCTTACCAATCTAAAGCCCCACCAATATCAGTCCCCTCCAACAACAACAAAAAAAACAAACAAAAAATGTAAACATTAGAAAAAAAAAAGAGGAAAGGGGCCCAGCTTTTGTCAAAGTACCCCTCCCAAAAAAGTGTGATAACGGAACCATACATGACCTTATATCACCATATGATATTCTAATCATCATATAATCACGAAATAATCACCATATAATCACCATATAGTTAACATATAATGACCATCAAAAACCCTAGCTGTTACCGCACACCTCGATCCTCGTCTTGGGCGCCAGCGAGACAGCCTCTAGGCTTTCCCCGCTGTCCGAAGCAAAGGACTCGTCGTCGTCAAAGTCACGCCACCTGGGGATTTTGCAAAGCACTGTTCACCTATCATGTCGACTCATATCTATCAATCTATCTATCTATCTATTTATCTATCTATCTATCGATCGATCTATTTATTCATCTATCTATCTATCTATCTATCCGTGTGTGTGTGTGTGTCATAGTTGGTTTAATGTATATTATTATTGGTATTGTTATTATGAGTATGAGAATTGGTATGTGCTTAAATACCACATATTTTGAATTTGTAAAACACTGTATATGTACATAGTAAATCATAGACACCGATAATATACATATTATATATAGATATATATAGTATATATATATATATATTTATATGTATGTATGTGTGTGTTATGCTAATATGACATACAGTTGAAGATTGATACTAAATACATCATATTTGCATGCTTTACAATACACATATATGCATGATTGTGAAGATATATTATGTTATATTATGTATTATATTAAATATTAAATATTAATATGATGACAATGATGGTGCTGATGATAGTAGATCAATAGATAGACATACCTATATGTGTATAGAGTAAAACAATAAACAATATACAGAGGATATATAGATATATAATATGTATAATTACAAAGACCTGTATTTGATATGTGATTGCACATATGATTATATGTTTTTAAATGTTTATGTAGAAAGATTCCATGTTGTGAACAAAGTGAACAACATGGTCAACAAAAATATGCAAATCCAAGCAGCTCATGTAAATTTTCTGACTCCTCTATCGCTTCCTGTGGGGCCGCAGCGGTCCAGTGGTGCAGTTGTTGTGGGGCCTCATCCTCTGTCAAATTAATATCGCTATTGAACAAATCATATTCATGAAAAACAAGCGGCAGTTTCCATAGCTATGTTGTTGTAGTTCGGCGAATATCCATAGCCAAAGTGTAAACTCCATCTGGGTCCCTGAATGAGACGTTGACTTCCTGATTCTTCAAAACATCTTCAAACATGGACTTGCAAGGAGGCACCTATTTCTCTCGCACCGGAATCTAAGTCTATCATCATGTGCTTGCGATTGTGAAGGGATATTGACATTGATATAACTGCAACCCTCCACGCCCAACATAATAGTATTTTCATTGACCTGCCGGCCCGGGATCCTAGGTATTTAATAGCACCCTGCAAAATAAAGAAAGCAAAATCGGCAGATTACAATAATAGCAAGGCACAGTCTCTATCTGTTCGGGGTGTGCTAGAAAATGCAGGTCCACATCTTTTCTTGCATGCTACCCCCAGATCCCCCGGCACATGCCCCGTAGAAATGGAACAACAATTCAACATGATTCACCCCTCCAAATGCTCCAAGATGCCATCTTCACCTTGGCAAATGGACATTCCCATGGGCTAGGATGGATCGTCAACCCCTTCAGGGTGACGGACTTGGCCCCTGAGCCAAAGTGAAGCGATTGAAGGCCAGCATGGCCAGCATGGCATCGAACCCCAGCGATGAAGTCCTGAATTCATGATTTTTGCTATGGTTTGCTCAGAAGCTGTCTATGAACCTTACTCAGTGGGGTTGGGTCCTTTACAACATTTAGCCACCAAGAGCCGGCCCCAAAAACATGCGAATACATAAATACATACTAATAATTACTAATACTCTCTAATACTGCAAATGAAAATGCTCTTGGAGACCGGTACGCCCCTTCGAAATCAAAGCTGGGAATCTCCAATCCGACCTTTCAAGATATTTGAAGCGCCATGGGCGCCACAGTCAACGGTGAAATCGAGCAATATCACCAAGTTCCAGGCGGAAACGGACGCACGCTTTCCTGCCTCTGCATGGGACCTGGGGGGTCTGGCCCTGGAAGCAAAATGCGTGGAGTGAGACGCATCATATTTTGGTGGCGCTGATATGCGCTGATTTTTTCTTGGGAAAGAACCTTGCTTTTCCAAATTGATTGCACTGATTGCATGTTTCGACTTACTTTATATATTTTTTATGTTTTTTTAGATGTATGGATGCGTCGCCTTGCCAAAAACTCCATTTGAAGATCTCAGTTGGGCACTTCAGCTGTGCCTCCTTAGAGGCCTTCAACTCCTGGGGAGCAAAACCGAGGATGGACAACGGCCAACCCATGGAGGCGGCAATCCTCAAAAAAAAAACTCCGAGCCATTCGTTCACAGCAAAACTGAAACTGCTATAGTTCTACGGAAATGAAGACTTCTTAAGAGGCATGGGAAATAATGAAATCAAAGCTGATTCGTTAAACATTTGCATACATTTATGTATATATATATATGTGTGTGTACATCTGTGTGTATTGCACGCACATTCATTTGCATATGAATGTGCATCTAGATGTGTTTGCATATTTATTTAAAAATATACATAAATATATATATATATATATACACATCATATACATATCTGAGAGGGTCAATCAGTCGTCAAACGAAGGGTCTGTTCCCCCTATTTTGTCCTGTTCTACTTTTGCCATGTTGCTGTTCAGTGTCACCTCAGCTGTTCAGGACCTTCCAGGTGCCACTGCATCGAATGCAGTAAGGCTCCAAAACGCAAAAGCGGCCAACTGCTAGACATCGAAAAAGACACGGCCAAAATCCATTAAAATATCCACTTAAATAACACATATGTAACATCCCAAAACATGTTAGAACATGTTAAGCCATGATACTTATGAAAGAAGACCTTGCAGTACGCCTACAGCCGGATACAGCCGGAGGTGATGACTTGGTTCCGCACATTCTCTGCTTTCACGGTGGTCAGCTGCTGGGTGGCCTTGCCACGATCTTCCCAGGTGACTGGCTGAAAATGGGGATTTACCTAAAACTGGTGATATTCGCGGATTTTCATGGGAATATTACCAATATACATCAATATACATCTATAGCATATATATATATATATATGTCATACATGCATATTAATATACTAATATACGATAACTATAGTTGGAATCCGATTATATCTGGCTGACTCAAAACAATTCAGAAATTCGCCAACTTGAAAATAGTTCTTTGCACATAGCTAAAATTTGCGAGCTATCGAGATTATTCCCCTTATATACAATTCCAATACAATTCCATCATTCCAGTGACATCACGATGTGAGGTCATAACATAATTTCTCCAGACTATATTGGATAATGTAATCCTATATGTCATCATCATCATCACCATCACCATCACCATCATCATCATCATCATCATCATCATCGTCATCGCCGTCGTCGTCGTCGTCATCGTCATCGTCGTCATTGAACAAGGGTTTGGAACACAGCTCATGTGGACCCCATTGATAGTGCTGTGTTCAAAGTCACTCGCAGGGGTTGATGTTGATGGTTGTGAATGACTCCTTCATCAGTTCAAGAGGCCCGTGTGAAAGACTGCCGAGAGCCCAGTGGTTAGGGGCCAACCACTGGGATGAGAAGCAGCATACATCCCTCTACTTCTAATGAACAACTTAGTCCCGATGGCCGATGGGACCCTATGGGATGTATGTGGAATAAGTTGTCTATCCCCGTATATCTCTGCCGGGAAAGTTGTATGATTTGTAATTATTAACTATATAGTGTGTGGGATATTAGAACTAGTAAGAGGAAAACCCTTGTGTTTGAGGTAAGAACTATGATTTCAAAGGTTTCCTCCAATAGGGCCACCCCCCCTCAAACAAAAATATCAACCCGTTGATGTTCCCCTGCAGAAGATCTTGGGCTATGACGACATCCAACTCAGAGGTCCGGTTGTCCAATTCAGACCTGGTCCGGTTGTGGAACAGCCACTGTTGCTGAAGAAGCTTCAGACTATGGACCGGTCTTTTTCGGCATCTACCAAGAATGGCACCCCCCTCCAGCTATATATATATATACTGTAAGTTGGTCTGTGAGTACAGTAGGTTAATTCTATCGTTTGTGATAGCTATCTCATATATATATATATATACAGTGGGGTTTAAAAACCAACTTATGACTGGGTCGCACCGAGTTGTATTACTGGGGAGGCTTGCATTAGGGAGGGCTAAATCCACGTGAAATCTAGTGGGCACATGCCCCTAACTTGACCCCTGCCCTTGTGAGCCAGGGATGTCGTTTCCTTGCCCTTCGTGCAACCACTGACAGTGTCACGTCCTCATGCCCAAAGACTTCTGGCATCTTCCCATTCACTCATTTACACGGTGAAACCAGCAAATAACCTACACATATCTATAATTGTAGGGTAAAAGTATGTAAAAGTGCTGGTATTAGATATGCCCATATTTCTGCAACAGAATTCTGGATAATTCTGGAGGAAACTATGCCCCAGATTGGACTCACGCCAATTTTTAACACCTGCTGTACAGATTGGCATTTGGAGTTTTTTTTTGCCTGCGGACCGAAAACAGTGCTCCTAAAACCAACGTTTTTGAGGTGGGGTGGGCTATTAACGTTTTTGGTCCTAGTAATTTCTAACTATATACGTTCCTAACATTTTGAAGAATTTTTGTGATTATCACAAATTACAACTAAGTACGTTTCTTGATAATACGTGATTAGCTTTTGTAACAGTTTTCAAGTACACTACTACCATTTGTATAGCAACTTGCAAACTACGCTGCTATCTTCTCAAACAACTTTCAACTACGCAAAAAACTTTTGTATCACAATTCGCAACACATATTTGTCATACAGGAACAATTATATAATGCTGCATGACAGGCTGCATGGTCTGCATTAATGACTTACATTTCCCAACAGCTTGTCATCCCAAATCTTGGCAATGGAGGTGCATCAACCTCAATGCCATCTTGCAACAGAAGACCATCGAAATCATCGAAGCATTGAAACGCATCTTCTGAAAAAAAACTTGTTCTCCGCATGCACCAAAATGTTCCAATGAAAATGAGCTGAGACCGTGGTAAAACGCGAAAACAAACAAATTTTGGAATCCATTCTGGGATGTTTTTTACAACATAAATTTGCCTTTCGCCATAGTTCCAAACTCATTTAAAACAAAAAAACACAACTGTGCTTTTACGAGCACGGTTTCGGGTCCGGCGGGATGTTTTTGTCATACCTTCCGGTAATCAACATGGGAATGGAAAATCCCCTATTGATGGGGGTTTTATGGTTTTGCTGCGAACATCTCCTGTAAATGGGCTGCTTGAAGATGGGCCCCTGCCCACTTTCCTGGCCTCATCCATTTGAGTTGGCCTTCTGTGTTGGCCTCATGTTCTTCCAAACCTGCAGGGCTGAGGCTGAGCAGGTCTGGGCTAGCTGGGATAGCAGGTCTGGGGACTGGTAACGGTTCCATACCCTTCCCCGGAATCATTGAAGCTTGCTTCCCCTAAACTGGGATTCTGTCCTAATTGAACATCACCAACTAATACCAACTCTACGGGATATAATCTCGCTGAGATATTTGGGGCTGATGTTTAAATCCAATAAAATCCCCAAAAATTACACTTGCCAACCCCTCATCCTGTCATTCTTGGGATCAAATTGAAGAAAACAACTGGAACCTCTTGCAGTCGGTGGGTGCTTACCACCTCCATTTGGCAACCGTTCCAACCATGGTGCAACGCTTTCTCCGGCCAGGAGGCTTTCAATCCGGTCTCGAAGCTGCCAATCCTTAGACACAGCCACCATTAGACTGTTGGGATCATCATCCAGCTTGAAAAAAGTAAAAACTTCCCACCAATATCCTGTAAATAGACATACGCGCATATATATAATATAATATAATATACTATAATATAATATAATATACTATAATATAATATAATATAATATATTTATATAGGGGGAGAGAGGGAGAGAGAGAGAGAGAGTTCACGTTTTAATTGTATATGCAGAATATACATATTATACAAATATACACGCACATCAAATCCCCATTGGCCAGAATATCTCGGTACAACGCACCACATCCAACGACATCAAACCCCAACAAATCATTCTGGCATGGGCTAACATGATGTGCAATACCAAGTTGTGTGACTCTTCCAAGCTGCCTACTTCTGCAGCCCAGTTGGTGGCTATAGCCCATAGGCTTGTCTCATGATAATATATATATATATGTATATATAAAGAGAGGGTGAGCGGGAGAGAGATCTATGTCATTCCATTTCTACACGTATCTACACACAAACAAACAAACACATACTCACACACACACATATATATATACACACATGAATATGTATATATATAGATTTATTTATTTATTTACTTAAACATGCATTATTATTATTGTTATCATGGTGATGATGATTAATTATTGTTTGGCCTAGATCCGTGGTGACTCATCATTCCATGGGATGTCCATCACCCATTGCCCCACGTTGCGAACTGGGTTTCCCTGACGCGCTTCTTGACCTCTGCCACCTTCTGATCAGCCTCTTCCACCTGAGGCCGAAGCTGAGGGAAATCTGGTTTATACAAATGGTTTATCCAGAACCCAAGATTATATAAATAGTCAATCATGATTGTCATACATTAACCCGTTGCTACCCTCTGGTGTCATCAAAATATGGCTTTATCGAACACACCAGGAGGATACAAGTGAATATCCTTTCATATGGGGCTCTAGGATGTCTAGGATTCCAAACCAACCCAAACCGCAGGTCAAATATTGGTGAAGGAACTTCTTGCAATAAAGAGATTGTTCAACACCCAGCAGAAAAGAGGAATTTGACATTTTACAATAGATATAAGGATGAACATTGAATGGAATTTGCCCTAACGATATGGAGCTACACACCACATCTCAACCCATCATCCCCAATGATTAAAAACATGCTGTAGCATTTGAACGCATTCCTGGCCATCCAGGAAACTTTGAGAATGGACACTCTCGATGTACCTCAATGTTCTATAGGAAAATCATCCAAGAAAAGTGGGTTTCCATTCCATCAGTACCACATCACAATCCTGAAAGATACCAGCAAAATGATCTTTCAGGATTCCTGGCCATTCCTGGGAGTACCGATGTTGGGCCAATGGCATCGTACCCTGAGGGGCAACTTTGGAGCAAAACGCCGGAGCGCCATTGGTGAAACTTCGTAGGACGCCAACGTGGACGAGTTCAAAACATTTGCCCGCTAGGCTAGGACATGTGATATGTAGAATATATATATATGTATATTATGTATATGATGATGATGATGATGATGATGATGATGATGATGAAATCACCAAATTAAATAGACAAACAATCTGCAAGCTGGAGTTGATATTCCATAATTCCATGGCTATGTCTGTTTACTAGAGAGCATCCTCTGACCTGCCAAGACCCCAATGAGACTACTATGAAACTTGATGAAGTATAAACTTCTTGCAACGTTGGCTATAGGCTATAGTGCAAATCCCTTGTTCCAAGGGTGTCACGCAGTGCAGAGACGATGTTCCTCTCTGGTCCTGTTTGGTGTGTGAAATTTTCAGTTGCGAACTTAGCCTTTGTTGTTTTTGTCACTAGCCCTCAAGATTTGCTCAAGTTCCCACACCACAAATCCACCATTTCTAGCCTTGCTTCTACTTACCCACTGGCCACACTTTGCTCCCTCTGGGGAGAGCCAGTGAACAAGAACAGCATGTACAGTGCAAGTGCCGACGAAGGTCAGCACACGCAATTCACCAAAAAGCTCGTCACGCCCAGCGGCCAAGGGAACCACGACCTCAATTAGACGGTTTCAAACAGGGCCCTTTTTCGCTAGACCACACAGCAGTCAAAACATTGGGCCCATTATGCCAAGTGGGCTTGACTTACAACCATGGCCATGGGGATTCAATGAAATTGTGTAAGCTGAAATGGAAGTTCAAGGGCCGAAATAGCGGACATAGATGCTATGAACTTGCTTTCAAGCATGTGGATGTGTACAGCAGGTCTGAACCCTGCTGACTTGCAGCAGCAGATCAGTACCGCCACAGGTTCACTATGTTTCGTGGCTAATTCCAATGATGGGAAACCCAACCCTTGGACTTCAGGTCCAAGGTAGAACAACATGCAGCCACGGGACGATGTGGCAACCGATCAAGAGACTTTGCTGTCAAATTCTCCAGCGGTTATACTTTTGGCAAAATCCTCAGTTGCACGGCTGTTGGCACTCTGCACCTTGTCCCATGCGACCAGTGACATGGGACCTCCATACAGGCTTCTTTTGAATGCTCCACACCAAGTCCGACTCTTCCAGGACTCAATGGATTGGTTTCAGGGAAAAATCTTAACCGGAAACCATTGCTTTTAAGCCCAAAGCATAGGGTTTTTCCCTGCTTTTTTTCCCTTCAACCAATGCTGTTCCCACGACTTCCAGCTCACCCTTCCCTGCCAGGATGCATGAAGACTGGCCAGCCGCAGCTGATAACACGCCTGCACTCTTCAGTCAGCAACCGCTATGACCCTGTCAAACATCATCAAACATCTGAGGATTTTTGTGCCTACATAGTGCCATAGTGTCAACTTGTGGGTGATATTTACCTCCTTTGGTTGGATTCTTTGATGGTTCAGATCTTGCAACATATGTCGCACAGATCCCCGAGCCCGTTCTGCGACGGCCTTTCGCACCCTGGCCCATGCCAAGGCCGTTTCGGAGATGTAAACCTTTGAGGTTCACGGGATGCTGATCGGATGGCTGTCTGAAAGTGTTGGATTTGTTGCACCATAAAAACCATTCAATCTCAATGAGGAAAGGACCATATTCTGTTGGAGTCATTTTGAGAAAAGTCCATGTCAACACCGCCAGGGGAACATATTCTGCATTGCTGCCATGACTGTGTATGACTGTGTCATATTGTGAGAGCACAAACGAAATGCATGAACAACAACCAACTACACATCAAATCTATGTCGATTGCTGGATCCGAACTTTTTTTGAACGCGCCTTCTCCTTCTGATGTGCCGTTTGTGCAAGTCGCCTCAGCGCGGCTGGGGATGTGGCGAAGTTCCGATCGAAACAGGGGGGATTCCATTGAAGGGTTGCTGGTCAAAATTGGGCACGTCTAAAATTGGATGATGGACACAAAACATGACCTCTGCAGTCTCCTCGGCCTTAAATTTTGATTCATACCTTAACTAAATTTGAAACGGTATTTGTGCTCTAGTCACACCTCAAAATAAGCCTTATTTCATCAAAATAAGCCTTATTTTTTCGTGACGGACACCTTGACGGACACTTTGACGGACCGTCAACCTCACTGTCGACCTCTCCGTCAACCTCCCCGTCACAAAAAGAGAACCCGTCAACCTCACCGTCAATCTCTCCGTCAACCTAACCGTCAAGCATTCCGCACGCGCCACTAGAAACCTCAAATTCATACGTTTTAAATTTAGATAATTCATACCTCAATGACTCACTGGACGCTGGCAGATGGCAACACCTGTACTGCAGCTCAGCGACTTTGATAAATTCACCTGGCATGGAAAGGTTGCCATCAACACGGATGGGATTGCTGCGATCTGCTTGAGAGACGTTTGTTCATCAAACAAGCTCATAGGATGAACTCATGGTAAATCACGACACCGACAAAATGATCATGTTCAGAAGCTTTGGGAAAATTATATGCCCTCTGGTAATTTAACATAGCTACTGAAAATGACCCATTTATAGTTGATTTACCTATTAAAGATTCTGATTTTCCATAGTTATGTTACTTTACCGGAGGGTATATAAATAAGATTTATCCGGACAATGGAGTGTTCGTTCCATGGCGGATAGGAATCTTTCTGCGAAAGGCATGACATCTTCCCCACGGGAGGATCTCAGGAATTTGGTTGGTGATTAAGATCCAACGAGAAAATATATCTATCGAGAACATATTGCATGGAGAAGTTGCATGAACTATAATTTAGACTATAATCATGGGTAAAAACATAGTGTGTACCATTGCATTTGGAATAAACGCGTGCAACATGTTTTGTCCACCAAACACCGGTAGGATTGGTACCTACGCGGAAAACAAAAACTCGCCTGAGCTTGGGCATCTTTTTCCATTTGGGCTTCCATATGCTGAGCCCGCAGTTGATAGGCTTCAATCTCCTCATCGGCTCTTTCCTCAATGCCCTGGCTGCGCAAAAAGCTGCGCTATGCTGCGCTTTTGTGGGCCTGGGTTCCTTTCCTTCTTGGAAACGTCAACATAATCCTCGTCATCATCATCCTCCTCCTCATGATCGTCATCCCTGAATCTCAACCTCATGCATAAGGCGTCATTTCATGTCAAATCCTAATTTTCGATCTGTATGTTCAACAAATCGGTCAAGTTCCTTCGAATCCCAAACCTGGATCGAGGAAATGGAACCCCGCGGCCCCAAAACCTATCCATGTTTCTTGCCATGTGAGGAAGCACAAGCAACATAATTAGGATCTAACAGGGATGTTTCATGATGTTCCATCATTCCCCAAATATGAATGGTCCCATGCGGATGTTTTTTTGTACCAAAAAGTCCTTCAACCCTTCACTCCCCACAACGTGGTGCCCCCCAGTTATAGGTTGGTTTATACCCATGAACTAGTTCCATATATCTATAGCTTAAGGTCCTTGGTATTCTTGGAGATTGATCTTCACCTTAGTTTTTTCGACCTGGGGCACTCGCCATCCTTGCCATCCCTCCGTCCCCGTTCCATGGTTCCATCCGATTCCATCCCCACCTGGATCTGTGCCTTCCACTGCTGCGCCGCCTTCAGCGTTTGCTCCGCGTGCTGCTCCTCGCTCTTCGCCACGTCCACGGCGGCCTCGTAGCAGGCGAAGACCTGGTCCTCGCTGTGGCGCTGGCACCTGAGGACGCACATTTCGGTGACCTGGGAGCTGGGGATGTCAGCCCCCTTTCAGTGGGTTTATCTTATATATATAATATATATATATAAATGTTATAACAGTGGGTAACTATTTATACCTGTAAATAAGTATTTCAGTATATTATATTTATTTACTGTATTTACTGTATTTATGTATATCTGTGTGTAACTGGGATATAACATGCTATAAAACGTTTTAAGTTATAACATGTCATAAAACAATATAGATATGGTTCTTACATGTTCTTACATGTTCTTAACCAGTTAGTGGGATGATCCTCCAAGTGCCCCTGTGCCACCAAGTTTGGCAGCCCAGGTGCTCAACAACAACGTGAGAGCAGTTATCGACCAGCTCCTTACTTCTCACCTGGAGCCAGGGTTAGGATGCCCCACTTCACACTGGAATCCAGTCAAATCAACGTGGCGGCTTGTCAAAAACAACATCACACACCAGCCTTTTTACTTGTGTAGAACAGGCTTGGTGTTTTCAAGATAAATCTTTTCCAGGCCATGTTCCCAGCTTTTGTTGGGATCACGCATGGAAAAAATGCAACTAGCAACCACAAAGTATCCTACTACTTCAACAAAGCAAACCATTCATTTGCACAAATCTGACCTGCATTCGCCACAAACTTCGTCTAACTGCAAAGTAAGTACACGCAAGTCGGACGGTATGGGAATACATATCATGGATACGATGACATGAATCATGGATAAAGACACGCAATTTACAAGATCATACTATGGCAAACTCACTAATTGCCAATAATAGCCCCCAAACTCACCAACAAATGGATGGGATCAACTATCACCAAAGTGGAGCACCAGTGCCTCCCATATTTTTCCACCATTTCTTTTAAACCCACTATCGCTTCCCTGCACCACGTGCCTCCAACTGACCCGTGCGTTCTTTCATGCTTTTCGTGACTGCTTCAAAGGCCACCTGCCACCAAGTTGGATGGGTGTCTCTGAAACCGGGGCATACCCCGGTAATAGCATTTTAATGCATTTTAAATATCTTAATAGGAAATATGATGTTGTGGCGCTGCACTATTTTCAGACAAACCTGACTGTCACAAATCTACTAGTAATCTAGCATCCAATTATTGAGGGAAATATTTCAACTGGAGCATGCATTGTATGGAATTTGATCTCGATTTTGGATGTCTTGTAGTGAAACATATATCCCTTCATCGAAATAATGTATATTATATAGATGTATACAGATAGATACCAAGTGCCTTGCTGGCAAAGTCAAGTCTCCAAGTTTGTATCTGAACTGTCCATATCAGACAACAAGACATAACAAAGCTTCACATAAATTTCCATAAAATTCAGGACAATTAAATTGCCTAGAATTCACTCATGTGAAATGGCTATATTGGGATGTTATCCCTACGAAGCACACAGCCTTCAGTCGTTTCTCTGCGGTCGCAGCTCCCCAATCTTCCGCCTGGCGCCGTTCCTCGCAGCTACGAATCTGCATGTCCATGCTGGCACGGTCTGCACGCCAGAGCTCCATGATGGATTTCATCCTGGCATGGTGGAACTCTAAGGAACTATGTGGAAGTCTACCGAAAAAGAATGAAAAAGACCTAGACCCGACCCGTAGCCATAAAAATGATGTGTTTTACCTAGAAAATTGGAGTATGTTTACCAGTTTTGGGTGGTATTTGGAGAGCCTAGTTGTTTTAATATAATAATCACCAAAAAAATGACCACGGATCAATTTATTACCATTTTAGTTGTTTTTTCCCAATATTTTTCTATAGGGGAATGGTTGAACTGTTCACATTAATGTGGCAAAGCCAATGCAATTTTTTGCTAACCGTTTAGTTTCGGAGGCTTTGTGCAACCCAGCCCTGGTGAAATTAGGGATAGTTTATTGTTGGGTTTGCCACAGTATGCGTTATAGTGCTGTTTGACTCTCTCTCTCTCTCTCTCTCTCTGAATATGTGTGTATATATCTATGCATATATATATATAAAACAGATAGAGAGAGAAATTGTATAAGACTGTCAAATGAGTCCTATAAAACAAAAATAGACCATCCCCCAGTCATCACCATAAATATATAGGTGGTATAAACTTTGCATTCCCAGTCATGGCTGGTATTCCCATGGCATTCTTGATCTTTCGCAAAAAGTAAAATCTCCCTGCCCCCGTCAGTCTTCGCTTGCATCGCATCATGAAGCTCTTGGTATTTGCTATGGAGTTCATCCAGCTCCACCTGCGCTGATCCAACAGATCCGAAAAACGGAAGAACCAGAGACGGTCCCATGGTCCCAGGTGTGATAGATGGAATATCCCCAAAGATATATGGAATATATGAAATGTCTCCATAATATATATATATATATTGTGAATGGATGCTAACATGGTTCATTTGCCAACCCCAGATGGCTGAGCACAACCACAACAAAAGGTTGCCTCTGGCCACTGGACGCACCCGAGCAACGGGCCCTAATGGCTGCCGCTGAGGG
>Ga0126342_10004772_pt1 | contig 23331 bp, 15 predicted proteins | sample Cyp1metagenome_FD_92528 | JGI IMG/M metagenome (GOLD analysis project Ga0126342, IMG submission 92528) | Coral microbial communities from Lord Howe Island, Old Settlement Bay, Australia - Cyphastrea 1 metagenome | ecosystem: Host-associated > Invertebrates > Cnidaria > Coral ...
AGTGTAGTGTAGTGTAGTGGAGTGTAGTGTAGTGTAATGTAGCGTAGTGTAGTGTAATTTAGTGTAGTGGAGTGTAGTGGAGTGTAGTGGAGTGTAGTGGAGTGTAGTTGTGTAGTTGTAGTTGTAGTGTAGTGGAGTGCAGTGTAGTGTAATGTAGTGTAGTGTAGTGTAGTGGTGTGTAGTGTAATCTAGTGAAGCGAAGCGAAGCGACATCTGAACCTCCAAAAGTGTGGTCCGAACCCCTAGTGTTTTTAACATTTTGACTTGGAAATGTGCTTTGCGCCACAACGGCGTGCACTTTTGCGACATCTGAACCTCCAAAAGTGGCGCGAACATGTGGTGCTTTGTACATTTTGACTTCGAAATGTGCTTCGCGCCACAACGGTGTGCACTTTTCCGAGATCTGAACTTCCAAAAGTGGTCCGAACCCCTAGTGTTTTTAACATTTTGACTTCCAAATGTGCTTCGCGCCACAACGGCGTGCACTTTTTCGAGATCTGAACTTCCAAAAGTGGTCCAAACCCTAGTGTTTTTAACATTTTGACTTCCAAATGTGCTTCGCGCCACAAGGGCGTGCACTTTTTCGACATCTCAACTAGTAAAAGTGGTCCGAACCTGGTGTGTTTTGTACATTTTGACTTGCAAATGTGCTTCGCGCCACAACGGCGTGCAATTTTTCATCTCTCATCTGGCCAGCTGGCTCTGCACCCGGAAAAACACAGTGTTTCGCGACTTTCCTACCTTTTCACGCATCTGCATCTGCTTTCTTCTGACTCTTTCTCTTCTACCCTTCTTTCTTCTAATCTTTCTCTTCTCTCTGCCTCTTCCCTGCTCTGCTTTTCATCTGCCCATATTGTCGGAAGTTTGACTTCTAAACTTCCTTCGGTGATGTTCTTGCCCCCCAGCATCCTCGTATGATTGGTTCTAGCCACATTATATCAAGCTAAAGTGGTTACCCTATGTTGGTGTCACCATCAAAAGTGCCTTCTCTTGCTTGGCTACCGTAAAGGGTAATGCCCAACGCATTTAATACTTAGCTGTGGGTTACTATTTAAAGATGGTGATAAGTTTGGGTATAACCATTTTATTGGCAAATAACAAGCCACCACATGTAGGATCTGTAGGTTTTTCGGTCATGCGTGGATGAACTGGTTTCGGGCCACTAGAGTCCATTCCTTTGACCAAGGCGTCCCCACCTCATGAATTTGAGGGTTCTTCACGTCCATAGCTACCATTATATGTTGACCATTATTTATCATTACTTTATTTTACCATTACTTTACCATCATGTACTATCATTTACCATGGTTTACCATCGTTCTACCATGATTTTACCATGGTTTTACCACTATTTACCATCGTTTTCCCATGGTTTTCCCATCCTTTTCCCAGCTGATTTGGTGCTGAAAACCCCCCAACTTCCATGGGAAGCCACCCCGTTCGGAAAACGGCAGCGCAGCGCCCGCAGGCCACCCAGACCTTGGATGACATGCTGAAGCTCTTCACGGCGCCCGAACGTTTGGATAAGCAGAACTCCTGGAAGCGCCGCGGTTCGACCTTGGTGGGTTCGACCTTGGTGGCTTCCGGTGATGGGGGATGGGATGAAGTATAATTATGGTGATATGCAATATCTGGTAATATGGATAATAATGGTGATATTAACAATCCTTATTTAATAATGTTTAATAATGTAGAAGTCCCTTACAGCGACCTGGCGGCACGGGCCAAGTGGACCTGGAAAGATCTACCCTTGGTACCCTCTGGTAATATTAATAATGATAGTAATGGTGATATTAATAATGGTTAGTAGTGGTTAATAGATATTAGTAGTTGTTAATAAGGATAATTCATGGTGATCAATGGTGATTAATGGTGATATACCCTGTGGTAAACGTTGACATAGCTATGGAAAATCACCATTTTTAATAGAATCAACTTTTTCTATGGGCAATGGGGATGTTGATTATTTTGAAAGTAAATATATGGTCTAGATCTTGTGTTGGTGAATATGGTACTTAATGATGATTTTTTTGAATATGGGATGTGAATTATTTTGTGATGGAAAGTAAATATATGGTCTAGATCTGATGTTTTATATGGTACTTTGTGAATGGGTACATGATGTATTTGATGGGAGTATATAACAATATATATTATTACAAACTGTATACAGTATACACAGATCTATGATAGCTGATAGATCAAGATGTGGCTGTGGTACCCTGAATAACTGGATGAGTTAGTAAGAAACTAGAGGGTATATATATATTATTATTATTTTTATATATTATTATTATTTTTATTTTTTATTATTATTATTAGTTTTATTATTTATTATTATATAGCCATGGTATGCTGGGGTTAGTTTTTTCCCAATGAAATCCGGATATATAAAGATCTTAACGATAATTCATGGACATGGATGATAGCCATAGACTCAGATTTTCAATGTTGTTTGGGGTTGGATGTACTACATGTGGGAAAGACAATGCCATAAACAACTCCCATTTGGGGATGATTTCAATCGAAATTTGGACCAAGATGTGTGGACGGGAAACCTGTGATGCAAAGCAGGGGGGTAGAACTCCATGGCTGCCAGTTATTTCATGTTTCAATGGTATTTCATGGGGACATACGAAACAGAATCATATAACCAGCCATTTAGATAATATATGATGTATATATATATATATGTATAATATACATATATATATACAATTATATACACATATATATATATATATATACAATTGTATACACACACAACATATATACATATGTGTGATACTTGGGTTTGTCTAAAAACTGGTGTTATATCCCAGTTTATGGCCCTTTCAAGACTGGAAAATGAGGTGTTTCATCAAATTTTGGGTATCTTAAGACAAACCCTCAAAGAAATCAGGATAATCTCTGATATTTAAGACCGTGTGCATAAAATTGATGAAGACTGTGTGAAACATATCGGTCTAAAACCCAGAATTCCAACCTTGGATAAGATCATATACCCTCTGGTTGCTTAACAGTTTGCTGTGGAAGCCATGGCCCATGAATAGTTCGACGATAAAATTGCCGTTCTTCAACATGGTGATTTTCCAGTTCGCTAACGTTAAATTACCGAGCGGAGGTGTGAGGCGTGCTCCGAAGTGGTGCGAGCTCGCAAGCAGCTGCAGCCTCAGAGTTGACCCCCGGGTACCCGTCATCTTGGTAGGTATGAACGGATTGTTTGGCAACCAAATAAAGCTGAGATTAAGTGGCAAAATATGGGGATATGATGAGATATGATGATTGATGGTGGTGGTTAAAGATGGGGTATGTTAACTGGGTCGCGCTGGTTGGTGTCTATGGACCCTTCTGTGAGCTGGGAATCCTTCAAGCGGTGGGTTTTGGGCTGACAGAATCAAGTGGATGAGTAAGTGAACTCAGCATAGCCTAGCTGTCCTTTTTAACAACAGGTAAATGATGATAGATGGTATACCAAACCGCCCCCTCTATTTTTACCAAAAGGACATTATTGGTAATTTGATGATTGAAAGTAATTTATTTCATTATTTTTCTATTTTTTCTGATATTTACATTGAAATTGATGAAGTGATGAAGAAACTTCTGCACCATGGGGATCTGTGTGCCTTGGTCTGTTTTCTACCACTTCGCTACGGAAAATATCGATGGCTGATGGCAATTTTTGATGATCTATGATTTTTCAAGGTAGTGAAAACCACGTCGCAAAGTCTTACAGCTAGTTAATACCAGAGGGAAAAGTTCAAAGTTGCTGTACCCACCTGACATATCTATAATCGATTGTATAATATTGATGATAATAGTAATAATATTAATATATATATATATCTGAATAGAGATAATAATCTATAACTTAATTGGTGTTTGGTTATTTTTATGGGCAGCAGGATGATATTACCTTAATTATCCCATTATTAAAATCATTATGATTATGTTTGGATATTATTTAATATCTATACTAATATCATGATGATTATCCATGATATTACATGGAAATTATCCATATATTACCCTCTGTCATTGTGATTATGACATCATTATTACATTAATTATCCATATCATCCATATATTACATTAATTACCATCACTAGTGCCAAGTCAATAAGGCTCCCTCCCGACGCGACCGAGCCTTCAACGGGATTTACGGATGGGGTCGCGGTTCTGTCACCTGACACTCAGAGCCAGGCAATGGCGCCCAGCTTCTCACCAGGACCCAAAGTTACTTTAACTGGAGCCACGTTAAAGGGAGTATTTGCCCAGGGCACTGTTCATCAAGCCAAGGAGGGCGGTGCGGAGGTGCTGTTGTGACGCATTTTCAGCCCTCCAACTGTTTATTCCGTAACTGGTAGCATTGGCACCAGCGGACAGGCACAGGCGTACGCAGTCCATTGCGGCATTGGGCGAAGCGCGCAGGGGATTGTGGGCGTAACTGCGATTCTGAAACCGGGAACGCTTCCGCATGTCCAGTTGATCGAGAGCAAGGCCGCGTCTGAGGCCTTAATTCGAGTCGCGGAAGGCCTGACACAGCAGCGCCATGCCCTACAATCGTACCTTGAAGGCATGCCGACGGCGATCCTCAACGACCCCGGTTTCAAGCTGGAACAGGAGAACTGACCTGGCGTCTTATCAGGGCGACTGATGACTGGGCTTTGGATCCAGGAGACTCGTCCTTTTGTGTGGAATGGCTGCTGCTGGCCCTCCTTCCACACTCCTCCTTGCTATAGCCATATCCGGAATGTGCAGTTTCCGGAACAGGCCCTCTTTGCTGACTGCTGACCAGGCGCTGTCGAGCCAAAAAAAATACCATCACTATAATAATGATAATATAATTTCCATATAATGATACCATGATATTAGCAGAGGCTACCCCCTTTACCTCCGACGCCAGGATGATGATCTACCAAGCGCCCAACTTTCTGGTGCTGCATCTGCACCTCGGAGGTCATGGTAAAAGTTTGTGGTTAACGGGGAGGTTTCCTAAGGAAAATGGGGGTTGCCCTTTGTCGAAATGGATGGTTTATATGGATTTACTGTATATGGTTGATTTCATGGAAAATTCGATGAAAAATGGATGCTAGTAATAGAAATGGATGGTTTATAGAGTTTATTTCATGGAAATTCCGATCTAGAAATGGAGGATGACTGGGGGAGCCCTTTGACTTAGGAAACCATGGCTGGTTTTGACTGAAAATAGGGTATCCCCCATTCCAGTGAATTATAGTCACTATTTTTCTTTTTCAGTGGTGATTTACAGGGGATACCCCATTCTCAGACATACCCAGGCTGTCAATTTTCCATGTCATCGCTTTGATATTCGCCCCCCTAGCGTCCGCATAAGGAAGCGATTCCGCTTCATGGAACGCGGCAAGGCCGGGTTGCTGCGTGGCCTGATCCGTTAGCGTCCAAAAGATGGTGGTATAACTGTTATCCGAAGCTACAGTTACGGCCCTCAACTGTTGTACATGGAATGATAAGTCCTATAACTGAGATTTTATATATCAATATATATCATTATATATCATATATCATTATAAACCCATTTGCAACTGTTGAGGGCCATACCTGTACCCTGTCCCAAAAAAGTCCAGCAACCTCATGAAGCGAGGTAAACCCCTCGATCAGGTCGTGAAGATTGTGCCCTTCCCACCTGTCCTGAACCTGCGACCCTACTTGTGCAAAGGCGCAACTTTTGTTGATCTATTGATGTCTTGGGAGAAAGGGGTGAAACTTCATGAAGATGGGTCAAGTCACCCAAAGTACCCCTGTAGTTTACATCAAAATACTGTAGCTGGGATTTATGGATGTTCATCCCTCTAAAAATGGTGTTTATAGGTATTGATCCATAGCCAAGTCTGATTTGCTCAATTTGATTGCACTTTGTAGAATTCTCCGCATCAGCAGCCTGAGTATACTAGTACAATAGAAAATTACTCCCAATTCAGAATTGTTTTCGTAGAATCCGTTCCCACGTTCATATTAAACACCCAAAGTCACCATGGTAATCCATGGTAGATGTACGGGATCAAAAATTATATGATAAAAACGCTAATATCACTGGGACCACAGGATGGGTGCCCAAGTAAAGTGTATCGTCCCATGAAGCGATTCGTTGGATTATCCTCTAAAAATATGATTCTTTTAGGATGTCCAAATGATATTCCATGTTTGCTGGTTAAACCACTAGGTCGATCTTACATGGATACAAACTAATCCTTTAGTCTTTTGGTAATAATGGGAATATCTACGTTCACCAGCAAAGAATTTATTTTTTGCAGGGTATCTAAGATTGGCAATGGTTAAATCAGCATCACCATACGTCTCCAATTCTCTAAAATATGATATTCCTATACGATCCTATACGATCCTATATCCCAATGATATTCCCCTTTCCATCACCCTACCTACGTCTTCATGATTGCTGGTTAAATCTCTATGATTCTTCTATGATCTTTCCATGATATTCCCATGATATTCCCATGATATTCCCATTATCGTAAATTATTATCCTATATTCCTATATTATCACATGAAAACCGATTAATTCATGATCTCTCAGCTTCAAAAAATCAGGTGCACAGGGTGAAGGTCGACCGGTGAACTACGAGTCTGGCAGCTCAGGAGTCCGCCGAAGATGGTTATTCCGGGGTAATTATCCCAACATAGCCTTTCATCAGATTAGTGAAATAGTATAAATTGCAAATTGCCCGTATATGTTCCATAAATTGAATTAGAAAAACCCATAGATTTATACACATTATTTTATGATTGTTGTATATTGTGGTAGTTGATATATCATAAGTTACATTAAATTACCATAAATCACCCATATTATGTATATAGACATTATTTATTTGATGATTGTTGTATCGATATTTGATTAATAGGATTCCCCCATTGGATTATTATAATCCTCAATATATTGGGTAGTATAATCCCCTATAATCATCAACCAACAGGGGTTTTGAACACTGCTCATTTGCTTAGGCCAAAGTGGGCCTTCCAACATTACGATTTGCAAGTGAGGAAAAAACGATTCCTGAATTTCCCATTGATTGTAGTTGTGCACCTGACCATCGTTACCTATGAATGCTATCACAAAACGAACTCGCACCAAGTTTGCGCGCGGTCATCGTGCACGTGGACAAGGCTTTTTGGGGCTGGGGATCTATCAAAACCCAACGGACTGGATGAATTTACCCTCTGGTAAACAGACAAAAAACTATGGAAAAACACAATTTTCAATACGTAGGTAAATCAACGAACCATTGGCAATTGTTGTACAGTATATTGTTGTAGTTGATACATTGGTTCAATGGGAAGATAATGGGAAGATGATGGGAATATAGCTGGAATATAACCAACAGCTAATGGGATAATATCACTTAGTGGTTAATCATGGGGATATAACGGGATATACCAAACAACTAATGGATAATAAAATACCCGTAAGTGTTTATATATATATATATATTAATATATATATATGTACACACCATCCTCAACCAACTGGATAGGTAGTTTAATCTAAACATTTTAATTTTTAATCCTTTAGTTTTTGCCACAGGAGAGTCATCAGCCATTCAGCAAAAGATGGATTTTTTTTGTGCACTACCAAGATTGACCATGGAAAATCTACAAAGGAATCCATGCAAACCCCTCGGAAATCTACAGAGATGTGCCACACAAAGCCACAAAATGGGTGTGTCTGAAAATGGAACCCAAAATGGCTATGTCAATGTGGAAAGACATGATGATTAAGCAGTACTCTATTTTTCATACATATCCAAATGTACCAAGATGATCCAAGATGTATCAAAATCCAGTATGCCATCGCTGCACCGCTGGAGGCGGGCTATTCCCACTTTGGGCACTACATCGCCTTTGTGAAGGGCGCCACGCATCGCCACTAGGCAGTGGATTTACCAAGAAAAAGGGACATTGGGTGGTGAAAAATGGTTTAATCTGGGTCAAATCATAAACCATCCCCCAGTCATCACCATTTTTATAGGTGATATGTGACTACCATTCCCAGTCATGGGTTGTTTATTTTCCATTGTTTTACCCACATGATCTGTTTTTTTTCTGGGAGTTGGTCATCCAAATGTCTGATCTTTGACAGTTCTGGCATGTCGATGGGATCTGGATCCCCTTTCAGCTGGGTTTTTCGAAACTTCTCTGGGTGGATTCATGGCATTTCCATTAGAAATGGGGGCACCCCTAAATAATCATCCATTTATAAATGGAAATCCCATCTATAAATGGATTAATGGATGATTTATCATGGAAAATCCCATCTATAAATGGAAAATTATCATCATCATCCATTTATAGATGGGATTTTCCATGATAAATCATCCAGCATCATCCAGCGATATATAAAGGGCTATCTGCAGTACCCCCATTTCTGGAACCCCACATTTTTGTCTTCGAATCTCTCAGAATTGGTTTTCCGGGATGATTTGGATTGCACGGGAGCCCCATAGCGCCCATCCGAACATCCGCCCCAGATTCGATATTGCCTGGTTGGTGATTTGGAACCTATTTTCTTGTTCCCTTCAGTTGGGAATGTCATCATCCCAACTGACTTTCACTCCATCATTTTTCAGAGGGGTAGGGCTCAACCACCAACCAGATTATTATTATCATTAACCATATATGAGCCATATATATATATTAACCATATATTAACAGTATATTACCAACCAATGATAGGTAGGTCAACCACCAACCAGTTGGGATTCCATGGTCCACCAAGGAAAAGGCGTTTTCCGATGGTTCCTGATCGACGATAGCGGCCTGGCAGCAAAGAATTCTGGAGCCTGATCCACCTCGGTGGCGTGGAGCACTAAATAAGCTCTTTTGCTCAACCAAATAATATATATATATAAACTATGTATTACATTGTATAACATACCATAGTGTATATATATATATATGTATGTAATATGTATACGAATTTCTGCATAGAATCTATCACTGTTTACTGATTTATGTATTGCTCATATCATAACTTTAATGAAGAGCTGTTGGTTGGTTCAGCCTCAAAGTCTCCCGGCATATCGAGGCATCATTCAGGAAGTCGAGGAAGAGTTTGTGCCCCACGGAGCGGTGATGCCATAGCGGTTTCCTGCAGGAGATGCAAAATGAAGAGTTTATAATGGAAAATCCTATTAAAATGGATGATTAAAATGGACAATCCCCCAAATCATCCAAAATTAGATCATTTTAGTATTGAAACCTACTGTATGGTTTTGGAGATCGATTTGCAGGAAACCCCAATGTATTACGGTGAAATGCTATATGAAACACCCTTTTTCATGGGATGCTTTTTGGAGAGTTCGCATGAGAGCTTAAGAAATAGCCACAAGTTGGCATAGAAGTGTGGAGAAAGTCAAACTCACAGATGTTTTCCAACAGAGTTAGACAGTTTGACAGTGGCAACTGCCAGCCGTCGGTGTCGTAGGTGCTTCGACAGCAAGCCTATCTCTTGTTCTACATCCGCATCAGTGGTGGCAGTGAAGCGCTGGCCTCGGCTTTATCACTTAGTTATAGTGAAGATGTTGACATCAGAAGTGATGAAATCTTCGAAAACATCATCGTAATATCGTTATGATTGCCCAGAGGTATGCACCATTTGACCAAAGCCAGATCTTCGAAACCATCACTTTTCAAGTCTTCAACAATGAGACGTTCCTTCGTAGATGGCTCATATCGCATCGCAGGCCACGAGTTCTGAAAAGAAACGTGGCGCGAAAGGAACGGAAGAAGCTACGCTGCCCAGCAGGGGAAGCTCAGCAGGGATCGGCGGAAAATGTGGGTGAACCATGGTGAACCCCCCAGCTAAGTTGGAAAGTCTATATTCGAAATTCCGATAGGTTAGCTTGGGGGGATGGATGTTTATATGGAACTAGTTCACTGGGGTTTGTAAACCAACTTAATTATGGGAGGGACCACCCTGTATGAGTGAACAAGGCAGTTTTTGAGCATAAATGTGGGTAAATTATAACGACCTCACTGCGACCTCACTATAATATACTATAATCTATAATCATAGGTAGCATAAGGGGAATCATCCCAAAATGGCTTTAATTTAGGTTAGTGAAATATTTTAATTTACCCAGATAAATGGAGAAATATCGAGTTAGATAGATGTCCTCTCTTCAGCCACAGTGCAAGTTTACCCCAGAGTGATGAGGCAAGTTTGGCAAATGCGGATGGGTCAGGTTACCTATGAAATTACACATGAAATTATCATACTGGGGGTTTATTCACATTCATAATAAATGGTACCCTCTGGTTATTTAACAGTTCTCCATGGAAAATCACCATTTTTAATAGGTAAACCATCTATTTCTATGTTCATGTTAACAACTATACCCTCTGGTTATACCATTTATAGATGGTTTACCGAACTTAAAAATTGGTGGATTTTCCATGGCAAACTGTTAGTCATAACCAGGTGATTTTTGGGTGATCTTTCAAGGTCCACTTAAGGAAAAAAAGACACCCGGCCTGGTAAACGTTTTCACAAAAAAACGAACTGGAAAGATCCACCACTTTTTAATGGGAAAACCATGGGAAAACCATGGGAAAACCATGGGAAAACCATGGGAAAACCATGGGAAAATGGTGATTTATATGGAAAATCACAATTTTTAATGGGAAAACGCACTATTTCGACTGGGCCATGGCTTCAATAACTATCTATGTTTGTAAAAACCAGGCCGGGTATTACGGTATATTGATATAACAAGTATAGAATAATTATCCAATAGTCTTTGGCCCGTGCCGCCAGGTCGGTGTAAGGGACTTGGGGGAGCCGTCCCTTAGCAAAATGTGCGATCATGGAAAGTTGCGGCGGGTTGAACGGGCTTCGGGACATAGAAATTGTGTTGGTGTGGGTAGTTGCAATCCACTAGGAAATATATAGGAATCAACTAATCAAATATATATAATTATATACAGAAAATCTATAGGAATATTAGGAATCCCCATACATCAACTATATAGAGTTTATGTATGACAGAAGCTCATGCCTTGTCAAGTTGGAGATTTCACTGTGTGGATTCGTGTGGATGTCAAGATCTGAGGCATCAAGCGTAGACAAGGCACAAAGGCCTAAACAAAAATCCAATGTGTCTCAACACATGTACCGGAAGGATCAATGGCCATTTCAGGATCCTAAATTGGAGGTACCTACCATATATAAGGCCTATGTAAGGCCTATGTAAGCGAATACCTCCACAAAATATGGCCTTATATGGTACAGTACCTCCATTTTAGGATTCTGGAATTCCCATTGAAAGGATGTTTGATTTCATTTCTTTACCATCAAGTTGGCCTCATCGCAATATGGGAATGTGTCAAGACATGTCAAAACCTACTAGATAACAGGAGCAGGAGGGATGAATGTCCATAAATCCCATCATATGGATGATATTAATTTGTCAGGGTAGTATGGTATACGGCTATACTTTCAAAATGTTAATCTCCATTTACACACATGTGGGGATGGGTCAAAACCTATTATTACCGTATGACTGGAGGAATACACATCCAGCTGTACCATCTATGACTTAGGGTACCATCTGGGTGCCATTTGGTTTTGACTCAGTTCACACTGTACCCTCCAGTAATCAAGCGTGGCTATTTGGTAATCCTTCATTGATAGATGATTGTCTCTAGCTATAAACCTCCATTTATATGGGATTTCCCATTGCCACGTTTGATCACCGGAAGCAATCTGTCAATGGTAGATCGATCTGTCTGTGGATGATTTTCGTTACGTCCCCATAATATATCATAATATCATACTCTAATATCCCATTATATGCTTGATATATCATACAATATATATCATAATATCCCCATCATATCCCATAACAAAAACTGGTTGGTGGTTTGGAACATGAATTTTATGAATTTCCATTCAGTTGGGAATGTCATCATCCCAAGTGACGAACTCCATCATTTTCAGAGGGGTAGGTATACCACCAACCAGATTATTATTATCATTAACCATATATTAACCATATATATTAACATTAATATTAACAGTATATTACCAACCAATGGTAGGTAGGTCAACCACCAACCAGATATCCAATAACGGAAATATGGTGCATTGGACCCCTAGACCCAAACGGTCGGTGTTCACCGCAACTGGCCGCCGTTTCTTCGAGGTTTGCAGCTTCTTCGCCAGCCACGATGGACTGTGCACTCGTTGTTATCAAGAAGAGCATGGCAGGCGGATCGGTGCTGTACGACATCGTGGTTGATAGCGAAAAAAGCCCATGATTTATTGGGATAGATATGAACATAGTGGGATGATTCTGACAGGTATGGGGGAAAATATTGGGATTTTGATTGGGATGTTGGTTTACAAAGCATAAACATCAATAAACTGGTCAACCCAACAGTGTAACATGTGTGAACTAAACCATCTGAGCCAACTATGAGACACCACTGCTCCAAATGTTCACCTTGTAGTGGCAGACGCGACGCGACGACGCGACGCGACTCAGAAGTCTTACACTACAGATTTCGTGCAGATTTCGTCGAAGAGCTTTGTGTACACATCTAATTTACAGAGATCCCTATAAGACCTTACCCAAACTAGCTACTTAAGCCTGGTAATTTGACAGTTAAGAAGGGTAATTTGTTTACTCAGAAGAGAAACTGCAGATAAGCCTGGTAATTTGACAGTTTGTTGATGGAAAATCACATTTTTGAATACACTACCCTCTGGTTATTTAACAGTTCTCCATGGAAAATCACCATTTTTTATAGGTAAACCATCTATTTCTATGGGCCATTTCCCATGGCTATGTTAAATAACCAGGGGGTAGCTACATCGTTTTATAGCCATGGGTTCCATCACCGCTATGTTTCCCACTCCCCGAGGCCGCCGCCCACATCGGACCCCGCCACAAAGAGCGCAGGCAAGGTGGTGCCCCCCAGTGATGTTTGTTGGCTTATAAACCATAGGAATAGTATGGATATATCTACCAGAAACAAAAATTATTGGAGTTATTTGCACCAACTTAGCTAGCTATGGGGCACCATCGTGTAGTGTTTGAAACCCATGGTGATGTGAGGGTACCTAAATTTTAGGAAACCTCCACTCTTCCTCATGGAAGGGTGGTGCACACAAACAGAGCATGTAATTTTCTTTGAAGATGGAAAGCTACTCTGGTTGGGGCCTATCTCCCGCTACTGGACAAACTAAAACTATCATTATTGTTAGAGTTGCTGGAGTGAAACTGAGAACTGGGGGTACAACTATATCTCCAGCTATCTTAGTTTCTTCAATCACCCATTTACAACCGATTGAGATTGTACTCCAAGCAATATTGCATTACTAGTATATTATGCATATAATCATATATATATATATAAATCAATATATGGTGGTTTCTTCAAATGGTGGTTCCCAAAAACAATTGGTTTTAATACTAAGCTGCTTTAATTTGGGATGATTGGTACCCCCATGACTTAGGAAACCTCCATACATATATACATATTATAATATATATATATATAAATATATATATATACACATTTGGAAAATCGCCACGGGAGGCTCTGCGAATGGCTCCACTCCCACCTCCAATGGCTACGCTGAAAAAGCCGCCGCCAAGCCGGCCGCCGTGCCTGCAGGCTCCCAGGGGCCGGGTGGGGGGCTGGGGATGCTCCAGAAAATCAGCTAGAAACGGAAGTTTATCATCGAAAACTAGGAAGATGATTGGGATTTCATAATGACTAATGGTGATTCAATGGGTTTTAATGGGATTTAACGGAATTGAATGGGATTAATTGGGAGATGTAATGTGATGTAACTAGCCGAACAATAGGGAAATTCGGAATTGACCATGATTTAGCAGTGAAAATTGAGTTCTTGATCGAAGAAAACCTAAGGTTTTTTTTACAACAAGAATAAAGAAGTTTAGATGGCCAACCACACCTTTTTTTTCCATGTCTTTTTGCGCAAGAAAACCGTTGATCATCGTTGATCATTCATCGTGGATCCGTTGATCCGTTGTACACGGGTTTCCAGGTGTTCCAGGGAAGGCTGGCAAGAGTGCCAGCAGTGCCAAGAAGAAGGCCCTGGGTCCCTGGGTGCCTACCTGGCAGGATCATTGCAGGGGCGTGAATTTTTTCGCCAGATGATGCTTTATTGGTTTTATCAACAACGCCCCAGATTTACCCTCTGGTTATTTAACATAGCCATGGAAAATCACCTTTTTTAATAGGTAAACCATCTATAAATGGTATAACCAGAGGGTATAGTTGTTTGTTTAGAAGCAATTCCCCAATAATAGCTGATAAGCAAGAAGAGGTGGTCATATAATTCATCCGACTTCCGAGGTATCGTTGTGCTGATCAAGAAGAAAGGGGCCATTGGCCAAACCCTTTAGACATACCGCTATTGGATATACGTATAGTTGTATGCTCACGACTCACCACCATACTACTCGTATACTGGACCATGATATCAATCTACTAGTAGTTATTCAGTATATAATGTGTATATATATATATTTATACATATAATATCAAGATAGTTATTCAGTAATTAAAATCAATATACGTGTATATATATACATATACCATAGTCATAGATATACCATAGTTATCTACCATAGTCATTTTGCATAGTCATTTTGCATAGTCATATAGCTATCTAATTTCCATGGACAAAAAACGCTTGCCGCCATAGGTGGGGCCCAACGATCCATGCCCTTGCGGCAGTGGAAAGAAATACAAAAAATGTCATGGAGGAGATTCCGGAGCATGTTTTCGTCCACGGAAGCCCCGTTTGGCCGTGGATTTTGAAGTGGCCGATGATGGGAGGATTTGTTTCACGGATATCACCACGGCCAGAAATATTGCCAGAGATATGGTACGTTTACGTAGCTTCATAATATGGATCCTGGAGATCTCCCCTTGATATTTTTGATCATCCCGAAGGCTTATTGGTTGCAAAATCACCGGCAAATCCGTATAAAGATCCCGTTATAAGTTGCGAAATGAAAGAATCACCAGTTGGTAAACATTGTAAACTTCTCTGTCATAATACCATGACTTGCAGTGTTTCATAGGAATTCTCAATGTAGCTACCAACTGGTGATTGGGATTTCGCAACCATCCACTGTGGTTCACATACCAGGCCGACAGTGGCATGGGTTGAAGAATGCAGGATGAGACTTTGGTATTCTAAGACAGACATGGAAAATTGATGAAAATTGCTATGTTTGATAGGTAAATCCTCTAGAAACGGGTAAGGTTCCATGGGAATGTTACATTACCAGGGGGTAGTACAAGAAAAAGACATAAACATAACATCGCATAGTGGTATCATACTATCCGGAAGCGTGAAAAGAGAAAGAGAGAGAGAGAGAGAAAGAGAGAGAGAGAGAAGATGTGATGTTGATTTATAGCTCCCCAAAAATGATGAACAAGTAATCCCTTCCCCCTATTACTAAACGTCCCCCAAATACTAAAAACTAGGGTCCATCTCTAATTTCGGAAAATTTCAGATTGGCCAATTTGACTTTTAATTGATCCCTTTTAGAAAACAATTTAAAATTAAAGCTACCATTTGTGGGTTTTGCCCCCCGAGAATAAAACCTAGTTCACCCCGGTGTGTTTATGATTAGGGTCCGTCCGAATTTTTTGAGTTTTTTATATTAGGGCTTTTAATTTCTTATTAGGGCCCGCTTCGAAAACGGATTTTTGGCAATAGTTTAATTTTGTTATATAAGGAAATTTAGTTGATTTTGAGATCGGAAAAACATAGTTTTCATTATTACATGTTAAAATTTAATTAATCGGGATCCCCATTAATAAATACCCCCCTAATACTAAAAACTACCTGAGGTACTTATTAATAGGGGGGCGTTTAGTATTAGGGGGAAAGGATTCGTGATGAAACAGATATCTACAATCCAATTGCAATGTTTTTGTACCCTCTGGTAAACGTTTACATAACGAACTGGAAAGATCCACCATTTTTAATGTTGGGTAAATCAGTAAATCCACGGTATAAATCAATATAAATCACCATTTTCAATAGCTTTTTGTTTGTTGACCAGAGGGATTCCATTGACTCGATCGACTCCAGGAGTTTAGCGCCGCCCATGTGCACTGAACGTTACGGCGCTGTCGCGTCCGTGGCGTGTTGGTTCACCGCACGTGAGCGTAGTAAGGTCGAAAACATGCTTCAACGTTCCCCCTGGGATGGTAGAAAAGCTATAAACAATGGGATGTTTACCACCTTTTTTCACTGGTGCAGGATTTCTTTCATCCACAGGAATGGGGGAGTGGGAGGACTGCTAATCGATCTTAATAAAATACTATATGACTATCTGATTAGGAAATAGGGGAATGGCATGACTAATGATGATTGTTAATAGTTATGATAGAATATGATAGATCATTCCCCCATTCCCCATTCATCAGCTCCAGTAAGTTCTTGCTGCTTTCATCTGCATGTTAGATGATCACCCCCTTGCGTGACAAGTTGACACTGCTCATCGGAAGGTATCCTGTTGGGCTGTGATTCTCGTTCCACGCTCACGTGTTTTTCCAAACTCCTGATTTGTGTGACGACCTCCTGCCGAAGGACTCCGCAATTTTGTTGGCAAGAACTTATCCTCTGGTTATGACTAACATAGCCATGGTATAGATGGCCCATAGAAATAGATGGTTTACCTATTAAAAATGGTGATTTTCCATGGCTATGTTAAATAACCAGAGGGTAGTGGCAAATGGTTGAAATGATTTTAGTCGAAGATGGTATATCTAGTGGGGACGCTTTCTCACATGTGATGCATATCTGGTTGGGGGTTTGGAACATGTTGTTTTTTTTCCCATATGTTGGGAATGTCAGAATCCCAAACTGACGAACTCATATCTTTCAGAGGGGTGATATACCACCAACCAGATATATGTTTCATTAGATCAGGTATTAATCACTATTAACCACTATTAACCACTATTAATCACTATTATAAGCACATTAATACCACCAATCATGACGAGCCAATCCTTTCAGAAAGCAAGATGTGCCACGTTCATCTTCCGAAGGCCAGGAGGTTGTAAAAGTTCTATGGCACAGCCGGCGTAGAAAATACGTGGCACATCGCCATGTACCACTGCAGTCAGTGCAGTTCCCCAGGATGGCCGCGGTGACCCGTTGCGGTTCAGAAAGGGCGAAGGGGGCAGAGAGGATGGAGCCTGATGGTGCCATCTAGTTACTCATTGCAAATTCAACTATGGAGAGATAGAATCTATGAATCAGTGATGTTGTTTCGTCTATTTAGGACATAGCATGGAAAAATTCACCCGTATCAGTAGCATCAGCGAACAACACTCTGCAGATTCCCACCACATGCCCCGTTCATATGCACCTCCATCGTATGGTCCCATGGTCATGCCGATTCATCCCTTACTAAACCATGGTGACTCTGAGGGGATTAGTATGAGGGTATGGGATTATCATTGTTGTGGGGCTCGAAAAATCAGGTGCCCAGTGATCCAAGAGCCATTTGATTTCGTATTGTCTATCTTGGCAAGTGCCTTCGTTTCTGCAGCTGTCCGCCATAGTTTCAAGAAGGAGCCCCCTACCAACCTTCGCTTGGAAACCCAAGATATCCCATACATATCCTACACATATCCCATACATGTACCATAGATTTACCATCAATATCCCACGTCTGATATACCTTTCGGTAATCAAACGTGGCAATGGAAAATCTCCTATAAGTGGAGGTTTGAGCGGGAAAAGCTGATTTCCCCAACAAATACCGAAAAATACGTAGGCGTCACAGCGATTTGCCAGCCATGATGGAGCTGATTTTCCACACAGTTGCGGGTATCCCAGTAAATATCCCATTAAGCATCAAGTATCCCGTAAAAACAACGATAGTTCATAGTGGATTAAGTATGCCATTAACATTATCCCAGGATTGTCAGTAGTGGACCTATAATTAGTATCAATTAGTTACTGTAGATACTTATGATACTTATTAATCGTATTCATGATTAACCATCATGAATTATGAACCAGTGTAAATCAAAATAAATAAATATAACCATTATTAACCATGATCAACCATTATAGAACTATTCACCATCAGTAACTAATAAGAGCTAGATACTTATGAATATTCAATACCACTGACCATTAAACCATAGCTACTGTAACTATTATTAACCATTAAACCGGTATAACTAACTATTAACTATTAAAACTAGCCCTATCCCATCTCATTGTGCTAGTTGGATACTATTATTGACCATTGAACCACTATTATAACCATCATTAACCCATCATTAACCCATTCTTGTCCTGGCCATCCAGGGAGTGCGTGCCTCTCGGCAGGTCTGTGAAGACTTACGGAGCTCAGGGGAAGCGCTGGCACGGGAGACCAAGCAACAGTGCCCGGGCCTCCTGGACGTTGCGGACTGGGGCTGGGGCTGGGATTGTCACGTTTGGATAGGGGATATGTAGCTTATTTTTGAGAACGTGATTGTTGGGGGCTTTGGTCAAGATGCACTTGTGTGGGTTTATGTCAAAGTTTAGGAATTCCAAGGCCAGATTCTCTCCAAAATGAATGGGTTGAGTCTTCATGCTTCATTAGAGATAAACCAACATTATCAACATTCAACTGTTCAAGAGCTTGTCTTGCCTCAAAAAGGCCCCTCATGACACAATCATAGCAACTTTTGAGTAGGAAATTGCGAAATTTACCTCTTTGACGTACCTGGGCTGGAAGCAACCCTGATGAATGAAGCCTGAATGTACTATTTATGAAGATACCCTCTGGTAGACCAACAGTTCGCTATTGAAAATGGCAATTGAAAGTGTTGATTTACCCAACTATACAATGGTGACTTTCCATAGTTATCTTAGTTATCTTAGTTTACCAGAGGGTATTCTTTGTGAATGACCTGGTATTTATGCAATATATTTGGATGTACCAATGCAGCCCCTCGCATATTGAGATAGCTAAGCCGAGGTCGTGGGTGGGTGGACGCTGCCTTGGGAAAGCTGGAGTCCCTTGCAATCAGGACCCGCAGGGGCTGGAACACCCAGATTTTTTACCGTAAATCATCCAATAGTGGAAATAATGACCAGAAATAGGGATCTACCCTCTGGTAAACATACAAAAAACTATGGAAAATCACCATTTTCAATGGGTAAATCAACTATAAATTGCAATTTTCAATAGCTATGTTATTTTACCAGAGGGTATCACGGTATATTGATATAATAAGTATAAAATCATCATCCAATAGTGGTTATGATATGATTAATGATAGTTAAATCTAAATATGATATGAAATATGGTTATGAAATAGTGATCATCCAAGATGAATGACTAGAAATAGGGATATGATATTGATTGATATTGATAAAACAAGTATAGAAGCATGAACAATAGGATAATAGTGGGAATAATCCCCTCCTAATATTAAACGCCACCCTAAATAGTCCCACATATCTTTTCCAATCCCCTACTAAACCATGGTTTCTACGAGGTGTGTTATATTGGGGGTAAGGGATTAATGACCAACATAAATGTGGATGATGATACAATCATATCTGGTTCTTGGTTAAACCCAAGAGGATGCTCATAAGTGGTTTCAGAGATTCCAGATTCAAACCTTATGAGATATCGCCACATGTTACACAAGATCTGGACTATTATAATAGCTTTCCTATTACTAATTGGATTTCAAAATATGTCATGATTCATTTTTTTACCCTCTGGTAAACTAACATAGCTATTGAACATGGCCATTGATAGATAAACCCATTAAAAATGGTGATGTTTCATAGTTTTTTGTATGTTTACCAGGTTTACCAGAGGGTAATTCTAACCTGGGATGATCAAACCCCTTACTTGGTGGCTCATCCCACTCAGTAAGTAGGCTGTAACCCTAGTTGTAAGTAGATAAGCCCTATTAATCCTATTTATAACCAGGGATATAACCCACTTGGGATTCGTGGGTAGTTCGCCACCAAGTAACTCCACATTGAGTTGGATCCACAGGAGTCGCGAGCAGTTAGCCACTCTTAGTGCGGAACTCCCCTTGACGGTGAAGAGGCCGGAAATTCAGTGGGGTCGGTGCTGGAACATACCAATTTTTGTGCAGAGCACAGAAGGTTCAAGTCTCAATATATTGCTGGTTGGTGGTCTGGAACATTTTTTATTTTCCATAATATATGGGATAGTCCTTCCCATTGACTAATATTTTTCAAGATGGTTAAAACCACCAACCAGTATTGGTTTAAGGGGAAATAATGGAAGATCTGCAGGAAACTATGTTTTTGTTTGCCATCAATACTATAGGGTCCTGTAAATTTTACCTTAAACATCCTTAAACTGATTCTGGGACAGGTTTACATAGAATTTGTTTTGCTCAATATCTCTCATGATCTCTAATGATTTGAAACACTGTAGTCCCACAGCCTCATCTCTGCATCAGTTGCGACTGGCTGGTTATTTTCTTTAAACTAATAATTGACCCACTCACACCATTGCCCGGTTTTTGAAGGTGTTGTAAATGGTCAGACTCCATGCAGCCAATTTCATTTATCAGTGTGTACAGTTCTTTAGTTGACAAACAGAAGCAAACTGTTTTTCCGGTGGAGAAAATATTTTGCGAATCCATTTATATCGTATGATCGTTTGGTTTACGAATCTACAATATATGGTGATGCAGAGTACAATATATTCCATGGATTTCCATGGTATAATATGCATATGGTTTTTATAACTGTTCACCATATATTGCACAAAAATGCATAAGGAGAAACCCATGGGAAAAAGCGAATCAGCGAATTGACATAGAATTGGATGATGGGAAAATTTACAGGAAAGCCCTATATTTGATGGTAAAAACCATGGTTTCCTGTAGATTTGACCTTAAACCAATCCATTGAATTGACCATGTGTTTTGTTGTCCATGAAAAAAACTTGATGGACGCTCCACGCTCCACGTTGCTGCGGTCGTGGTCGTAGTCTCGAGGCTTGTGGGAGAAGAGATGGCGAAGCTTCGGAAAGTTCCAACGGCGACGCAACCACAGCTGCGCAAGGTGCTGTTTCGGTGGGGAGCGCTGGTGACTTACCATGCGATGACATTAGGTGTTGTATGAGGTGAAATGGAAGAATGATAATAGTATATTTAATATTATTTAATTAATAGGTTAATACATGTTAATGACATTTCATAAGGGGGATTATATGGGATGTTCAACATGACATATTCATATTGTTGGGATCGTGACGCCTTTCCTGAGTCAACAGCCCAACAATCGGATGTGGTTTAAATCAGACTGGATGGAAGATGTTTTTTCAACATGAAACGATAGAAGTGCTTTTCCTGGCTTGTGCAAATTCTCTCTATACTGTATATACTCCTGTTCGCTGTATCATGCTGTATCCACTTTTTCTGGTGTCTTCAAGCAGCTTCCCAGACCCAACATTCCCGACGCCGGTGTCTTCGTCAGGTGTCCAAGCATGGCACGGCGCCGCAGAGCGGGAAACCAAGAGATCTTCCATCGTCGTTTGTTCTGAGCTATGGGTATCCAAATTTCAGTGGGAGATCTCCAGAATCCAGATATATGGAGCTACGTAAAGGTACCATATGTTTAAGGCCATATATATTTTGTGGGGATATTCCCTGAAATTTCGGCCTGATATATATATATATAGGCCTTATATATGGAATCGGTACCTCCAATGAATCGGTTCCTGTTGCATGGCCATTGATGAAATACCAGATGGGGAGCCCAGCAACGAAGAGCTTCCCCAAGAATGAGATAGACCCAAAATGACGATTCTTACGAGGGAAAACGATGACAACTGGTGGACTTAGGGCTTCTCTATTTTCAGACAAACCCATATATATATATGAATATTATATATATATACATTTATATAATATATATATATACATTTATAATATATATATATATATGTAGTTATATATATAGTAATATATATATAGTTATATATATAGTAATATATATATATATACACACGTAGACGGTAACTAACAATAAGTGTCCCTAAGTTAGATCCCTTGGACTCAGCGAGGGGTGGGTACTTTCCACGCTGAGGTAATCCAGAGACTCAACCCTTTGTTGGACCCTCAGTGGCTGTGAAAACACGGGTAATGACGATGAAGCAATGGTTTGTTAGGGTGTGTCCAATATTTTTCTTAAACAAACCCATTTATGATCATTTATGTATAACTATTCATATATTGATATATATATATATAATTATATTGTTGGCTATAGATCCCATAGACTATCCCACTATATCCCCACTAAATATGCTGTTGTTGATGTGGAAAGGGCTTTCGCTGAGGAGTTAGGGGAGCCTCTCCCATCGAAGGCTTGTTCCTTGAGGCGAGCAATGGCCATGGCCATGTCAGTTTCCGAGTGATTGGAGGTTCCTACCATATGTATGGATCATATAAGGGTTTAATTTCAGAGAATATCACCAAAAAATATGGAATTATATGGTACAGTACCTCTGTTTTAGGGTTCGAAAGTCCTATTGAAATCAATGTAACAAGGATTTAGTGAAGATGTAGATACATGGATAGAGTGATATATATATATTATTCACCTTCCTAATGTGGTAAACCCAACGCGATAAACCTACCATTGGTGGATGGTTTCCAGGCCACCCGATGGTGAAGGTGATGGCAACGCCAGCAGCCTGAAGGCAAGTCAAACATGGCTAGGGATGGCTAGGGGATCCACATGAAAAATTGATAAAAATGGAAGGTTGAATGGAAAAATCATCCATTTTTACCCATCTGGGGACAAATGATAAATGGATAATTCAATGGGGAATTCATGGGAATTCTCCCAGATTTATCCAGATTTGATATGGTTTGATTCCCACCAGCACCTGCGGCTCCAAGGCTGCAACTCTTCCGCTCCATGCGAATGACGCAGTCATTTCTGGGACCCCTCAGGCGCTTGAGGCAAGGCGTTGACTTCAAAACGTTCTGGCAAGTAAATGTACTGATGCTGTGGTATATATATATATACTCTGGTAATTTAGAGTTACTATATGTCAATATGTTACTATGGAAAATCATGGAAAATCATCAGTGCTACTTGTAATTGGTCAGTTATCTATAATTATATATATATATATGATATATATACCCAGGACTTCAAAAGACATAGTTAAACCACGAGGTACACGAAAGACACGGTAAGACCACGACGTGCATACATCGTCAAATTAAGGTATCGATTTTATCATCATCACTCTCATG
>Ga0126342_10004773_pt1 | contig 23327 bp, 22 predicted proteins | sample Cyp1metagenome_FD_92528 | JGI IMG/M metagenome (GOLD analysis project Ga0126342, IMG submission 92528) | Coral microbial communities from Lord Howe Island, Old Settlement Bay, Australia - Cyphastrea 1 metagenome | ecosystem: Host-associated > Invertebrates > Cnidaria > Coral ...
GACTACGACTACTACTACTACTACTACCACTACCACTACCACTACCACTACCACTACCACTACCACTACCACTACTACCACTACCACTACCACTACCACTACCACTACCACTACCACTACCACTACCACTACTACCACTACCACTACCACTACCACTACTACTACTACTACTGCTGCTGCTACTACTACTACTACTACTCCTACTACTACTCCTACTACTACTACTACTACTACTACTACTTGTCGTACTACTAGTACTACTTCTACGAATAGTACTACAACTCACGGTTCCACGGCCTGAGCCGTGGAACCGTGGGCCACGGTTCCGGCTCACGGTTCCACGGCTGAACCGTGGCCGTCAACCACGGTTCCGGCTCACGGTTCCACGGCTGAACCGTGGAACCGTGGGCCACGGTTCCGGCGCACGGTTCCACGGCTGAACCGTGGAACCGTGAGCCGTGGAACCGTGGAAACCGTGGAAACCGTGGAAACCGTGAGCCGTACGGTTTCCACGGTTCCACGGCTCACGGCTGGAGAGTGCCCGTCGCCGCCCTTCTGTAAGGTTGGGCACTAAAAAATCCAACTGATCATGCATATGTAACTTATACTATATACAATTATTCCGTATATCTTTTATACATCCAATTTCTTTGTTTGGAATGGGTAGGCCACATCCTAGCATCATATATTGAAGAGCTAAGTTATATACGTATAAATCCATATAGATATAATGTTATAAAACCCCGATTGGGCAGATTGCTAATTGACAGTTGACACGTTTGTTGCTTGATGCAACTTCAAAATACTTTCACTATACTAACTATACCCAAACCGAACCCCAATCTCATCCAATCTCCACATGTGCCAACCATCGTTCCTTCTTGCTGCCAACTCGTCGGGGTCTCTGTGAATCACATCGGCTTTTCGGGCTTCGGCCGCCAATTTCTCGACCTTCGCCTCTTGGCCTCCCACGCTGGGGGAACAAGTCTTGACCCAAAATGGAGGTTCCAAACATCATCAGCAAAGGAGTGGGACTCACATGGTTTTCATATTGATATTCGATGATACTAGTTCATGAATTCTACTATAGCAAATATAAATAAATATATATATATATATTATATATATATATAGTAAATATCAAATTGTGTTTTTATCTTCCACAAATAAAATTGGGACCTTAGATGACCTCAACGGTTTTCAACTGGTCCTGGCAGTGGCTCCAAGGTCTTCGGGGCCATGGCAACGGGCGAAAGCACGGCTAGCTGGTGGCAAGTGGAAAAGTTGTGCATCGAAAATTCCCAATTCACCGTGGTTTTTCCCATTCAAACCTCCATTTAGACTACATATATATATATATATATATATATATTATATATATATATATATAGAAAGTCAGAAATGCCACCTGAATGCCATCTGACCATTCTTAGACCCTGAAAATGAAACTGGGGACTGGATGCAAATGGATGAAAGTGGTGGTTCCTCATAGTTTGTCCAAAACATCCAAAGAACCACGCCGTCATATAATTAGCAGCACCATCTGTAGAATCGTAAATCGTAGGTCCAATGGATCAGCATCACCCTGAGTTGTACAAGTTGCTGATCAACGAATTCTGTTGACTTGTGGTAAGTTAGTTCATCTGCGACATTTGTTATGCTTCTTTGGCTATGAGGCTGGAAACCTTAAGCAAATCTGGCAAATGACCAACGTGTGCATCCACAGTCCAGAACTTGTAGTGTCCTGGTTGCACTTGTGCATGAACAATCTCTTGTTGGCGGCTGGACCCCTGAATATGTGAGTCATTTGGAACTCATCATTCCAGATAGGCATTGAAAAGACGAGAAACTGTCAAGCCACTAGCCAAATACATAAAACCATTACAAGCAATCTTGGAACCCATTACAACCATCACAACATATTAAACACCCCCGTAATGGTGCCAAGAGTGTCGAAATCCCTCATTAAATGGTTTCTGGGGCATGTTTAAAAATGAAATTGATGGGATTACTCTAGTTTATCCACTATAATCTTGTAATATCTTGTAATCATTGTTAGTTGATTATATTCCCACTTGATTTCTGGGAGGTGTTTCCAGCAACCAGGACCGGAGACCGCACCCAGTCACGCACCGGACGGCTGCTTCTCTTCCAGCTCACCGGCGAGGTATCCCGGGCCTGCAAAAGGGGAGCTGGGCTAGAAAAAGAAAGAGAGAGAGAGAGAGGGGGATACACGCACACAGATATCACATGTGTGTGTGTGTGCAAGTGTGTGTGTGTGTTATTGTTTAATAAAGATAGATAGATCGATAGATCGATACATCGATCGATAGATCGGTACATCGATCGATAAATCGGTGGGTAGGTAGGTAGGTAGGTAGCTAGCTAGCTAGCTAGGTAGGTAGATAGGTAGATGTACTATGATGTATTACATGCATTCACATATGTATGCTTGTGTCTGGTGTCTTGATAGTGCATGAATGCTGAAGGATTTCTTCATGCCAATAACTTTATGCTGAGGTGTGCATTTGCCTTTAGACAATTGTTGCAAAGGCATGTGGCCGTTTTACCGCATCTGTTTTGCGGGAGTCCACTCTTCGAGCTCCGTCATGATGTGTCACTGAGTCACTGGGTTCCAGGCAGGATCATCCCAGCCTCACCGTCCGGTCTGGAGTTTGGGCGTGATGGCATGCGGTCACCCAAAAAGAAACTAAAGAAAGGACCCAGCCTGGACGGTTCAGTTCTGCCACATGGACTTGTCATCTGCCCATCAGATCCCATCTGCTGAGACCATGGCTTTTGCCAACGTGCGTCATGTTCAGGACCGTCACCTACCATTCTGAACAGGATCTGGTGATCAAACCTGAGGTATGTCTTACAGGTTATACATGGTTATACAGGTTATAATTAGTGAAAGTTCCTGCAATCATTGAGATATCAATCATTATCAATCGTTAATTAATCATATTTACATCATCAGCCTGAATCTGCCTGAATCTGCATGATGCCGGTCCCACAAGTGGGTTGATCATTTGATCATCACAACCCCAGGATCCACCCGGGAAGCCGAACCAGCCTCCGCTTTACCGGTGAAACTGCGGGCCCTTTCCATGACCAGAACGAAACCTCGCACCTTGGAAGACGAAGGCGGGCACGAAGGCTGATGTTGAAGGCACACAACAAGAAACCTGATCCAACTTGCATGGTGATGCTGGATACCGAAATAACATGCACATGATTCAGACATGGGATGCATGTCCTTGAACACGAGCATTTCGGTGGCCAATTTGTTGTTCATTTGGTGTTCCTCCCTTCTGCATCTCTGCATCTCTGGATGGGTTTGAGACAGAAAAAAAAATCGATTTGTTGGGCAAATTGATGGTGTCACAAATGTCCACAATCATTTATAAGTCTTCAGTTTGTAGTATTTTGCATGTATTTTGCATGTGTGGGGTTTCGTCGGCCAATGTCGGCCACGTTCAGGTCATGAAAAAAATTCAACCTGTCTGCAGCGCCACCCTGCTGAGTGCCGGCGGATGCCAGAGACAACGGTGCGCGGGTCGCACTGCTGGGGAAACGATGCTCCACCTGGGTATGTTGAGGATCCATGGAGAACAAGTGGTGCCGTGATATGCCGTGATTGATCGCAGTCACTTTTTTCTGTAAAGAATGATGGTACAAAGGGTGTGTAACCCATTTCAAAACCAAGTTAATATAGTCATAAGGGCTTGTAACTTGTAACTTGTAACTTGTAACCCACTTAAAAAGGGTTTAGAACATTTCGAAACCCCAATGCTAAGGGCCTACACCCAAGTTACAAGGAACTCTACGTATTTCTTAGACCCAAATGCCCCAAAATGCCCTAAATGATCAGGTATGGTCCAAGTTTGTCCTTTTTCTGCTCTCAAATTGCACCCTCTCCACAAATCGCGCAGCCTTGCAGTCGCGCTTGTCACGCATCGAGAACACCCAGATGGTGCCCTCCAGATCTGCGGCGATAATCCGAGTCCTGGGAATGCTGGGAACGGGATAAAAGAATGAGAGATATGGTTTTGTGGTGGGCTGAATACCTACAGGACGTGAGCACCACACAGCTCTCAAAGCGTGAGCACCACACTGCTGCGCCGTGTCAGTCACAGCATCCAGCACCCCTGTTCCAGGGTACCTGGAACGATGCCGACTGAAAACCATGGTAAAATTCATCCAGCCAGGATCGTGCACGATCCACCTTGAGGGGCTGCCTTGCACCATGCTACGTCATCTCCATATTTCATCTCCACACAGTGGGGGTTCGTCATAATCGCACATTGACATCATTGACACCATTGACCACCAAAACGACATACAAAGACGCACCAAGTCAAGAAGACTTGTCAGAAGCTGTTTTCAGACCCAACATCACTTTGGTGCCAAACAACTGGCGCACTTGTAGCAGTTGTAGGCGCGAGCCTGGCGCGAAAAACATGCGGAGATCTCTAGTTATGCCAGCCAAAAAACTGGTTCTCTGAATTGGGGGGCCAAACAACACACAAATCATTGGCTTTGAAACAGAAAACCTAGACCTAGCCATAAGTTCCCAAGTTTCATCAATCACAAGAAAAAATGCATGACTATACAAAGCAGTGCCCAGGTGGAAGTGGTTCCTTTCCAATATGGGAGTGGCTCTCATCATTTGAGGCTACCGAGAACATGCAATGCATACCGACGCCATTTTTTCTACACCCCGTCCAAGCTCAATGCGTCCTGCGACTGTGTGCGCAGCTTAGATTCAGATCCGGGTGGATCCATCCCAAATTTCATGTTGGGCAAAACGGATTCAAAGCCCATACTTTTTCATCAACTTCTGCACATACCAGTGGTCACGGGGTCCATGGTTCATAACCCACCTAGGATGTCGTGAGAAAGCATCAAAGAAGGAAAGAGAGTGAGAGACACAGAGCAGACAGGTAATCATATGTCATGTATATATGTGAACTAAATAATAAATATTTGTAACCCAGTTACTCTCTCCTGGCTGCTTCGCCAGCCGCCCTCTTGAACTCCTCATCATATCCACACTTCCAAGCGGTGGAGTAAACCTTAGATTCAAGTAACCATATCAAATGAAATAATCAACATATACCCCCAAAAAAACAATCCAGGTAAAGAGAACATATGCCTAGGAACCGAATGCATCTTCTTCCAAACAGGATCTTTCCTCAGGTCACTATATTTCCCTTTCTTTCCTTTTTTCTTTGTAGATTTCTTCGGCTGTGGTTTTGCCTTGGACCCGGCACTGGGTGTGGGGGATGCCTTTGCCTTGGCTTTGCAGCGGGAAATGGAAGCCTTTGCTGTTGCCTTTGCTGTTGCCTTTGCTTTGGCCTTTGCTTTGGCCTTTGCTTCGGCCTTGGGTCGGGGGTTGGATCCTTTTTTTGAGGAAGCTTTTGCCTTCGGGGCAACCTTCTCCACCTGATCTCCTTTCAGGGAACCCTTCTCCCCCTCACCTCCTTTGGGGCAAGCCTTGGTCTTTGCCGTGGGTTGGACAAAAGCAGAGGGTGCCTTGGGCTCTGGGCTGGGCGCGGCATCAGCAGCCAGGGGCGGGGTATGGCACTGTGGGGAATCCTCATCAGAACCAGCCTCATCATCTAGATTAATGACATTCCCGGGGACATCACAAGTCACACCAGTCTCACCAGAATCCTCAGCAGTGTTCTTACTTCCCAAATCGGAAGCAGTAGGTTCTTCCAAACCACCAGCGTTCAACTTGTTGGCATCATCCTGTCGCCAAGTAGTGGGGCAAGTAAGTAGGGGTGTTTAATATTAGTGTGGGGGATCATGGGGCATACTTTTTATAAGTTCAATTTATATAGTTTGGTTCCGATATAAATATGATGGATCTGTACATGTGTTGATTTTGATATATATTATATAAAATTATTATTTTATATTATATATTATATCATAGACTCAACACTGATAACAAGGAGATTGTAACTTGAACTACCCCCTTATAATCCAAAGACAGATACCGCCATCCAGTGCACTGTGTGTGCCTAGGCTATGCATGGCGGGCCTCTCGAAACAACTCGCGTGGTTCCAGGACTGAGAAATCACGGCATTTCTCCATGCGGCGGAGTCCAACCTCAGGGTCCCCAGTAAATGGGTTTCAAGACAATACATTATGTTGAAAACATGTTGAAAGGGTTCCACCAGATCAAGAATTTCAGCTTAGAAACCCAGCGTTCCCATGACTCATAGCCCAACTGGTTATCAGGCGGAGGGGGTGTCTCATCCAACGATCCTGGTGTCCCCAAATCCACCATGGGGGTCTTGGGATCCACTTCGGTCTCCGCATAGTCCGGATTGGGTTGGTTGGCATCACCAGCAGCGTCATCCCTTGGAATGAAGCAACATGAAAGTCGAATAGCCAATTCTAAACCAACATGAACCATCGTTGATGTATGCCATGAACCATAACCCCAATGAATCAAGTGGCTGTGTGCCATCCATATGCTGATCATCTTCACTCACCTTTGCATGGGGGGGACCTTCAGGAGCATATGGCCAGAATCCGTCAAAGGGTGGATCACCCAAGGTATCCAAATACCGGGGCAGTCTCTCATTGTCATTCTCTCCTCCACACGCGGATGCTCTCCTTGTTCTTGATCATCAGAATCCCTCAAAACAAAAACCCAAGTGTAGTTTCAAAAATGAATTTCATAGCTAGAAGTGTGTGGCACCATTATTTCCATTTATAAGGTCAGATGCAGCCAAAGTGCCAAAGCGGAAGGGTTTCCAAAAGATCCGAAACCACCTTTGTCTCCAAAATCCCCTTCTCCATAGCATCCTTGTTCTCGATCATATGCGCAAATGGCAGGGCCTGCAGGATTCCAATTAGATTTCTGGATTAGTAGAGATATCAGACTTGAAACATCATTATGTCTTTGGAAATGGTTTGAAATCCCATTGCATGTTTTCATGTTTGTAGCAATGGGCCTCATCACGCTTTCGGGTTGATGGCTTCTTCTTGGTACCCCGGTTCGAAGTAGCAGGTTTTTTGGATGGCTTTCCACTGCCTTCTTCTCCATCAATCTTCAAGATCTCATCCAGCCCTTCCAGGCCGAAATCATCCCTCTCATCATCATCATCATCATTTCCATCACCATCTGGCAATGCATCATGTTCTTGATCAATGTCCTCATCATCGTCATCCTCATCACACTTTGACTTCTTAGCTGGTTTCTTTTTAAGGTCCTGTCCCTTCCGCTTACTTCCCTTGTCCTCCTTGTTCCCCTTCTTGTCCTCCTTGTTCCCCTTGTCAGCGGATCCTCCATCTGGCGAGGACTCACCAGAAGAGAAGCGTGGAGGCAACTTGTCGGAAGCCACAGAACCTCAGGCAACGATTGCGGCAACCATGGTTGGAAGGGGAACTTTCTGGGAAACTTCTAAGGTGTTTTGGTTCTACTATAGTGATAAACCACTATATCCCAATTTGTGATATAGTGGTTTATCACTATAGTAGAATCAAAACACCTTCAATTTAAACTGATGGTACATCATAGTATATTCTGTAATCATCACTTGACCCTATACTGGAAATAAGAAGAGATAGATACATAGCATAGCTTTTGATTTATATAGGTTGGCTCATCTAAATAAATGTAAGTATGAGAAATGCTATAATATGATCTGATGATATGATGTTATTATTGTTTACAAGTTGCCTCAATACAAACAGATCTGTTGCCCCCAACCCACCCGGATCTTTTGGTAACGAAAAACCAACAGATATTTGGTACATCTTGGTACATTTATGAGGTGTCTTCTTTAGACCAAAACCTTGCGATTAACACAAATTTAAACCCAAAGTTACCCCATGTTACCCCACATCATCCCACATTGTAAAGAATTCCTGCATTTCCATACGTCATGTGTGGGCGTGTAAGCCAACTCTATATGTTCATTGTGCACCCCATAGTCTATCTATTGTATATATCAATCCTTAAATCTAAACAGTGTTATTTTGTTGGAGTTGATTGAAAGCCAGGCGTAATTGTGAAAATATAATGATGTAAGACAGGAAATGATTTCTATGAACAGTCATCCAACTTTGAAATATCAGAATATGAAATGCCATTGTTGAACAATCATACAATGTGAAACCCCATAATGCATCAGAAAAATACCAACTTTCAGCATGTTCCCTGATAGAACGCCCAATTCTCAGGCACAAGACTTGCAGCTGCACCAGATCCACCACTGTTCCGGGAAGGTCGCGTCCCCGGAGTGGTTGGATTCCGGGGTGCTGGACAGCTCGATGAGGAACGTTGTGGGGAAATCAAAGACTGCAAATTAAAGGCCTGGGCAAATGATAAGTCTTGTTTGACCCACAAATTTGGTTCCATATAATTGTTTGTTCATTCTCAAAATGACATGAACCAATGGATCCAAGTAACAGGTGCCCGAAAGCTCGGGTTGGCTGTTAGGCACTGTACACTTTCTGAATCACTTTCTTTCAGTGACTCTTTCTTTTTTTGGGACTCCTTTGTTTTCGGAGCCATAACTCCAAACACTCTAATCTACACCTCTGGATTGTGCTTGGGCCTTTTCCCAACACAGCAAGCAGCAAACCATGGGAACTAATTACCGCTGTGTCAAAAATAGAAAGCTATGCTAGGCACTCGGGCTGCTCGACAACCCTACCCCTAAAGCAACATGGTGTTTTCTTTTCCAACAGGTTTCAATGCTTTTCGAGAAATCTCGTTGCCCCAATCAGGCAGAGCTAGGTCCTACTGCATATGTCGTATGCCCCCCGGATTCCTCGCTGAACACTGAGACAAATGATCAAAAGCAATCGTGCTAAGAGGCAATACTATATAAAACATTGGTGGGGAGAATATGGGAAACAGTGCCAGCGAGTGTGTCAAATCGGGCACAAGCAGCAACTAGCTTAGCCAGCCACAACAGCGCAGGCCAGATCACAAAACAAACTTGTGCAGGTTTAGTGAATTGGAAACTGATGAGTTAAGTTAACAAACTTGCATTGCAACTTGAAAACAGCATCCAGCATTCGTGCGCTGACATCGAAAGACCAAAAATCCCAAAGCAGGCTATCAGGTAGCCAAAGGTTCAGAACTCCTTATACCATCTTAACAATAACACTGTCGAGATCCATCACGCCAGCCGTGATCCCAATCGGCCTGATAGGGACCAACATTTTGGTCCCATTGGCCTTCGAATCAAGCCTGGGGCAGTTGGGAACATGAAAACATGCCGCAAGCATCTCCAAACCATTTTGAAAAGTAGCTGTCTCAGCGTGTTCAAAGACATAATACATACTTTAGGGATGTAAAAGTAGATGTTTGGTATCAACAAACCAAATATAATTTGATTGTATTTTTCAAATATGTGCCTCACACGCCATCCAATTGAGATTTTCGAGCTTCCCTTGATCTTGATGGTCTGGACATAGGCTCCAAAGTTTTTGAAAGTAGGACCACCTGAACCCTTGTTCTTTTCACCCCGTTTGCGTTTCTTGTTCTTCTCCTCCTCTTCTGGGTCTTTGCGGTTGTCTAAGACGAACACAAGGGGTTTGTCCGAACGAACGGCATTCTCCTCCAGTGTGTGATGGCTGACTCCGAGCTTCACCTTGCAGGTGTCACTTGCAATGCTGGAATACTAAGCTTCGGCACTTATTTTGGGTTAAAAATCTGATGAAACATTGGGGGGCAAAGAAGTTAAATGATTCAGAATTCAATATTTGGTAATTTGGTTCTCAACCGAGACCTCCCCTGCATCTTCAAGTTGCAAAACCAACTCCCGCAGCGGTGTGGGGGTATCAACAGCAGGAAGCGCCGTCAAGTGGGAAGGAAGGTGCTTCTTCTCCAACAAAAAGACCGAGTCCATGTTAACAGAGAATGAATACCAACGCCCCCCCGTGTCCTGGCAACATTCAGCCGCTTCCTTAGTAAAAACCGATCCGTGGCAAACTAAAAAACCAAGGTTGGGAAGTTGGCTCCAAGAAGTCTAACTGCTAGATTTGCTTTCTTGGTTTCATGAAGCTGCTTTGTGAGTTATGTTTCCATGTTTGATTTCCCTTTCCACCGAATCCCTTGGAATTACTTTTTAATGAAATCTTTATTCCAGAAAAGTATCTGATCCTTCCCTCCACTCTCCACTTCCGAAGCTAAACCTCAGATGCGGCTTCTTGAACATACTAAAAGGCTTTGAGGCTCACTGTGATAGATGCTTATTCTGCCAACTGAATCTTGATAATCTTGAAACTACTTATTATATAGTTCAAGCTTGATAGAGGATGATAAGATAAGAAACATCACAGTCATAATCTTTATACAATGCTTTTGATGAGGGGCAGCTCTCGGGATTGGAGGAACTGAGTCTTCCCAGTAGATACCAGAAAGAGGCAGGACCCCTCCTCATCGGTGACCAGCTCCGCGCAAGAATTGATCTGGAACTTCTTCCTTAGCCATGCCCCCAAAGGGATCAAAATCCAGTCTATTAGAAAATTGTTGGTTCAAAAAAATGGTTGTTGCTCAGGTTATTGATCAGAGAATGGTTGGTTCAAACAATTTGGGTCTCACGGGGCCCCACTTTCTCGGCCAGGGAGCGCTTTTTTGAGAGCGGTGACATCAGCGTCAGAGGCCTTGTCATCGGATTCCAACTTGATTCTTTTGGGAGCTCGTTCTTGGCTGCGATCTTCGGTCCTGTAAAGATGGGTAATGTGGTTCATCAATGACAATTCCTGGAGGTAGAAGGGAAAATAACACTATTGAGAAAAATATGTAGATTATTTTGGAAGACCGTTTTTCTTGAGAACACAGGTCCTGTCTTGAGCTTCCTCCACAAAATCCCCCTCAGGGTTGTTTGTACTTCTGGTTGTGCTGTTGAATGATGGCAGTCGCATCCCCCTTGAACTGCTCTGACTCCAGCCATTTCGATGCATAAGACCCCAGTACACACAAGGTGGTTCCTCTTTTGGTGCACACCTGGTATTCATGGCCTGTCGATTCTGGTTTCACATCTTTCAAACTTTGGATGTACTGGGAAAAGTCAGGGAAAGCCTTCAGCTTCAATTGCTTTGAGCGGCACGACTCATACACAGCATTCGCCAAGTACTGCTGGAGACCGTCAGGCCGCTGGTCCAAAACCACCGATCCACAAAGGATGCGTTCTTCGCGGGCAGCCTCCTGTCAGCAGGTGATTGGAGGCAGATTTGGTTTCCAAAGACTTTAATTAGGAGCCTAATAATTTTGAGGGTGATTACACTTCCTCAAATGGGTCTATGGGTCTATTGCTTTGATTGCCCTTGGGAAAACAGTTATATAATTATAATGCTCACCCCATAAATGCGGTCTTTGTGAAGTGTTTTGCATCAATCAACAAATGGAAAACCTGACCATTATCATTAGAAAGAAAAGCATGTGTCCTGAAGGACAGCTAGGGCTGGCCACCCATCGTAGCAGTGCAAATCCAGCATCAGAGTAGTGGACACAGTTTGCGGCTTCAACGAGGCCAAGGTTTGTTCCACGAAGTCTGTGCCCCCAGCCACCTCCCAAGGAAACCAACCAACCAATAGGGAGGGTAACGGATAACATTTCTTGGGACATCTCCGTATGAAGTAAGTAACACCAACAACAAGATTCTGATGATAATACAAATTCTTTCCCCATATTTCCCCCCCACCTGCTTCAACTCCTGGACATCTGTCAGCGCGCGCCCCAGGTGAGGCAAATTGGCTTTGCTTTGCACCGCAACCTGACAGAAGGCAGGACAGAGCAGGGAAGGATCAGGGGATACATCAGGTTTTATTTGAACCTAGACAACTATGTTTGTCAAGCAACTTCGGGTTTGAACATGTTGGCCCTTGGTAGCATTTGGACATTGTCCACTACGCCCTGCTTCCACAGAGAAGATTTGCGGTAAATGTTCCCCTTGTCCTGGTGAACCACAGCAACTCCGGTGATGGCTCCATCTCGACGCCCATAGATGGAATCCTCATGGTGCTGGAGAACATGTTATATCATATTATATCATCATTGTAATGGGTTGTCAGGATCATGGGAAGATTGGTTAGACAACTCCATGGCGGGAACAATTCTTTTTATGTGGTTCGAGCATGTTATGTTTGTAGCTGAGAATATCCCGTTTTTGTGGTTGGAACATCACAATTTATCTGACATTGTTGTGGTTAGAATATGTTCATCTGGAGACATTTTTGTGTGGTTAAAACTTTCCCAGTTGTGGGGTCAATTCAACCCATGCACCTTGGCAAACACCCATGTGACGCTGCGCACAGATAAGTTCCTGTCTTTGGCGCTCAGATCTTTCCTGGGCACCAGACTGTTCAACACTTCAAGTGTCGTTTAGATCACCAAAGAAACCATTAGAAGCGCCAAACATGCTCAACAACTTATAATTTATTATAGCTTTTCCAACCCATATCAAAAATCATATGTTATTTTCATAAGGGAAGTATCTCCAAGTTATAACGGATGTCACGGACATCCGCTTCCTCCTTTGCGTCCTCTTTGTCATCCGTGTCGTCATCATCATCATCGAGATCGCGCTTGACACCTCCCTGATCATCATCAACCTCCTCCTTGGCGTCGATCTCTTCCTTTTTGGCCTCGCTCTTCCTGCCACGACATTGGAAGCAGCAAATAAAATTTGATCCATGGAATCATTCATGGCATTCCCAAATGATCTTTTTTAAAAATGTTAAAGGGACGACTAGTTTTTGTGAACAAGGGGCCACTATAGTTAATAGACAAGAATTGGATACCAATAGTCAATTGATTCGGTCCTGTTTGGAACCTGAAGTTGGGATGCCCTGTTCGGATGAATCACCACCGCCACACCGTTTCTCTTGTAAAGAGTCAACAGGTTCGTCAGGGCTGTGAGGATAAACTCATATTTCGCAGCCCCCACAATTCCTGCGGTTGTCATGTTGGCCCAAAGAATTAGGCCGTGATCGTCGAACGATCGAACCTCCACCATGTCCAAGAACGTTTCTTGAACCCATGACGATATTGAAGGCAACACAGTAGATTCAGAATCTACTGATCGGCCAGCAAACATGCGCATGTTGCTGGTGAGGTACTCTCCGACAATTTCCCATGCCGTTCGGTGACAATCCTTCGGGGCAACCCTTGTCTTGGTTTATGATGCCGACTTGTTTTTAAAGTAATTGACTGGTCATTTGCATGAAATCAATATGTGCCCCACAAATCTTCCCCACCAGATATTGAGGACTAAATACACTGGGAACCCTACAGAAGATTTAAACATATAGAGTCAAAATAAGTAATAAGTTAAATGTAGCAAACCACTTCCCATGACCAATCCTCCAGCTGCGAAACCAGCTTTGCTCGCCGCTTTGAACTTTCCTTTTCCGTCCTGGGCAGGTGTGTTGACACCAGGATCATTATGCTCTTTTACTTGCAGGCGCTTTAAGCCCGGCAGGGATGGGATGTGAAAAGACCTTACAGGTCATTGTGGTATTTTCTAGCTCCTTGCATCCCCCTACAAAGATGTTATCTTATGAGGGCCCCAGGGGAAAAATTGAAAGGTAAGAATTCAGGGATATTGCTGCTATTACAGACCCCGTATATCGTGCTGAAAAAGCCAAAATGTTTCATATCATATTAGCTATGGTTCGAGATCAGCTCTGATTCAAAGCAAACCTGATCTGCTTTGAGTTGTTGAACCCGACAGTTGTAGGCGGCCTGTAAGCTCTTTGACTGGGCATTTTTCGTTACATCCTGGGCATCGCTGAGGTACTTCTCGAGGCATTCACCACGAAGCTGCAGGGAGAAACAGTGGTATTTAAACTGTCAACGCATTCAGGGAATTCCCTACGAAGCTGCAAGAAGACTTGTATCCTTGTAACCCCATTCATGGAATTAGCTACTGTCAATTTCCATTAGTTGAAAACCAGTGGCCTCCAGCACAAAACTGATGCGTTCCCAGTCAAACTCTTCACCAGCTTTCACAAGGCCACCCAAGTCAGAGTCCAAGTTCCTGGGGTGGATAAATATCAGATATTGCAGGGATGATATGGTTTTCAAAATGAGTATGTTTCAAATTGAGGTGCCATGTTCTCCTCTTTAAAGTATAAAATTTTGGGTGGTCAAAAAGGGCACCCCATTTTGAGACATATCTATATTTCACGGAATCCAAAAAAATCTTTGAAAAACCAATCAACCCGGGAAATTTGAGTCGGGCTTGGAAGTGTGACGGGTTTTCTGGAAAACCAATCAAACAAACAAATACAAAAAAATAGTCAATCACATTGCATTTTGAGGGCGAGTATACGTAATTTGATTGGTTTAGTTTTTTCCTTGGGAATTGTGACGGGTTTTCTGGGAAACCAATCACATTTTCTAAGTTGAGCCAGCCAGCCTAAGGTGATTTGGCCGTGGCCATCTTGTAACAAAGAAATGTGACGGGTTTTCTGGAAAACCAATCATAAACCTTATCATAGATTTGGCCGGCGCCAACCAAATCATATACACTTACAATCAAGGATCCCCTTGAAGAACATCTGGCTGTACTTTTCCAGTACCGCCATGGGAAAAGAGGATTTCATTTTCGGCTGCAAGTACTGCCAAACGCAGCAGATGTCAAACAGGAATTGATGCTTCTCCTCGTCGTTCTGAGCCAGTTTCTGCAGGGTAGCTGAACAACACCATGGTTCTACCGAACACCATTTGACAATTTAGCATAATCAGCATCTAAAAGTCGTAAATAAACCCTGTCCTTGGCTTTGTTGCCACTTTCCCTTGACACTTTCCGGCAGAAGTCCTGGTTAGAACGAAGTCAGACCATTAATAGTTGACTTATTGCAACGGGACACCCATAGAATTTCCAAACACCGGTTGTAATTTTGACGACTAAACCAACAAAAAAGCCTTGTATGGTCCTGTGTTGCTCGTTGGGCCCACATGAGACATACATCTGGAGTCACCTGCAAGATTTCCTGCCACTGAGCCTTCCCAGAGTATTTGGCCAAGTCAGCCCTTGATGTACTCCCAGGCACCCACCAATCGCCCTGGAGGACATCCAGTGGAAGGCCTGGCGCGGGCAAGAGCGTGAAAGCTGGGGACATTGAATGGGCATGACATACCCTGCACCTGAAACCTCATGACGGAATTGATCGTAATGAGCATGAATCAAAGCATGTAGCTCATCCGGGGCACGAAGCCTCAATTGTGATTCATGGCCCGGCTCATGGTTTAACATTGGGTCTTGGGAATTTATGTTAGTAAAAACCACCACCAACACAACATACAATTGACAAACCATAGGTTCCATTATTGGCTTAGGAACATGTTGTAAATCAACGCGCGCTTGGCTGTGTCAATCCTGTGTTTTTTGTTGGTGGTCATTTTGTTGTACTGTGCCACCAAGAGGTTCAAGATGTCCCGCAAGGCTTTAGAAGCTCCAGGTTTCAAAAGTCGTTTCTCTATGGACACCGCATTCTTGAAATGTCCGAAGTACTCCAAGGCCGAAGGTATCTGCTTGTCCGATGTCACATGTCCCAGTCCTGAGAAACTTAAAAAACTTTGAATTGCATGGCATAGCGCCCATAAACTCTACCAAACACTGAAGGGTACTATGCCCATAAAAAACAACCGAAGTTCGAAGGGCATGGAGAGCATGGTGGGATGGAACATCAAAGTGAGTGTAGGCACATCGCACATAGCTGAAGGATTGGAGCATGTGGCTCACAGCTGGATCTTCAAGGTCTTCTTCTTGGAATTCCTCAAAATGAACCACACGGGGAAGAACAATTTCAGGAAGTGAGAGGCTGAAAGAAAAAAACAATGTCTAAGTCTAAGATGAGTTTGGTCAGTTCTATTCTCACACCATGTATCCAACTCATGGAGGAACGAAATGAGCGCTATCATGCTCAAGACCTTCAATTGGCCGTCGTTGTATCCCACAGAGAAGTCAATGATGTTTCGTGTTTGGTCCACCCGGGGAAATTTCACCAATACCGCTTCGGCGGATTGACGGTATCCTGACATGAACTCTTTGATGTGCGCGCTGAACTGCTCGTTCTGAGGATAGACTTAGTGGAGCAAGCACAACACAATTAGCAATTAGATCACTAAGTACATTTAGTTCTAAACAAATGCCGACAAGGAAATAACACAACACAACTTGTTGAAGTCATGGGACACCCATGCTTGCCATGGCATGAGATATCAAAGGAGTAGAGTGGGAGCCAGAGTTCTTGTCGTGTGTCTTGTGGTACCAGAAAGGTCTCCGGCTTTACCTCTCCCCGATAGGAGTGAATGACCAGGTGTTCAATCACCTCATCGCCCAGTGAGCCAACGATTAAAAATTTGGAGACCAAGAGGCAAAACAAATTATCCTTACCTAGTACCCCCACCTTCTTCAGTCCATCTGTGTTTGCCCCATAGAGCTGAAAGATGTGGTCGCCCAAGTTCTTCTCAGCAACGACCTGGGTCAACAAGAATGAAGTATTTTATTATGACGGACTGGTATCCCTAGTTCCCATGGTATATAGTTCCCATCAGACAGGATCTCACCAGTGATTTTCGACAAAAGTTGAGCCCTGAACACTTTCAAAGTAGGCAAAGAGCTTCTGCATCCGGGGATTGTCATCTACTTCCATGGCTGGTGGCTCTCACCTAAACCAACCTGGAAAAACGATGCCGCCTTGAAGCTAGGAGCAAAACAACTAACATTTTCAACATGGAGGTAAATGGTGAGCATTAAACAATCTTTCGACATTTACAGGCATTTGTTCATCCATGTCCATCGAACAACGCAAGGTGGTAAACCAGTTTTTCCCTGAGCAATCGGTTATTGCTTCATTCCCCTAAGCACACTGACGGTCATGCCACTTGGCTGACATGTGCACAAACGACCCAGATTTGGCAAATGGGATATTGTTTATCCGCCGCCATGGTGAAAAACAACCTCCAACTTATGGGGTCGGGGTGGTGCTGGTCTTTGACCAATCCTGACATCCCCTACCCTAGCTGATGCCTGAGGTCCATCTTCAACAAATTGTAAACGTTCATAACTTTTTCTAGGCCGACCAGCATCTACCAGACTCTTGTAGTAGCTCACTGCACGGCCCATGGCCGGGAAGTCAGACTCTATTTGGCCAGCAAGAAGTAGGAGATCTTGTGCCCTAGATGGGTCCAGTTCTTGTTGTATTGTTTCAGTAGTGGAGTTCACACAGTTCCAAAAGTTTTCAGTTGTACCCAAAAGGGATTCTGGCCACACAAGAAGCGGTGGTTGTATGAGGGAAGAATCCGCCATGTTCCCCTTCACAAGCGCAAAGATGTCCTTTCGATCACCGGCTCCTCGAAGGCGACGTGGCACCCGCTCTTCAGTCTCCACTCCAGCACCACCGTTGGGCATAGCTGGCCAGGCAGATTGGAGCGGTGGAGTCTTGAGGGTGGGTTGCATTCAGACATATCAAAACATTATATAATAACCAAGTCATGAATACCATCGATGCTTACATTGGGGGCCTGGCCTTCACGAGGGAAGAAAGAAAACGATTGTGGGACTCGCATGTTGTTCTCGGCATCATTCTTCCGGGATCTGTAGCAATTCCGTAGGGTAGAATTGGTGGGCATCAGTTTTGCCCAATTGCGAATCTTAGCAGGGGCAGGCAAACCAGCAACAATGACTTACCGTCAACAAAATGGTGTGAATTTGGACTGGTGCATGCTAGTAACGGTGTCGATAAGTTCCACTTCGAGGACCAAGCCCTTCTTCTGGAATGCAGGTGTCAATCTCCGAAGAATGGTCCTGGGGAATCGGCAAAACAGATGGGATACTGTATATCATATCAAGTCCAGTTCTTTGTTAGTATTTTAAAAACACGGTATATATTATATATATTATATCAAATTCTGTTCAGATATTATGTTCAGCCGGTATCAAACATTCTGTCCTTTGAATGTCCCTTGGGGTTTCGATGCCATTCTCAGCATTCAATGCTGCCGTCACCAAGGAAAATACACCATCTGATCAGGGGAAGCGGGATTGTTCTAAAATAACTAAATTGACCCTAATCCAATCAACATAGTAAGTTCAAACATCAAAGAATGTCAAACATATTTTTTCAACAAAACTGGGCCTATGTCTTCGTGGGTGTGGCCAACCACCATATGGTGGTGGCTCACACCCACGAAAAAGTTCGCTTGTGCCAGTAAGCATCCCCACTTTCCAGTAAACGAGTTACGGACTTCTTTTGGGCAGTTGTCCCCTTGGAGCCACAGCCTCAAGTTGCTCACTCAATCCCTAAAGATTTCATAGATTTTACACAAACCAACATATCACCAATCGATTCAGATTCAACAGTTGGTTCAAAAGACTTGACCCCTAAAATATCGTAAGAACCCAACTCCCAAGGAAAGGGTGCATTCTTTGCCCGAGCTTGCTGGTAGGCTCGATCAATCGACCGCATGGCCTCAGATGAGCTGAGACAGGACTCGGGGCAACTAGTAGCTGGTCTTTAGGTGTTTCATCCAATTGACAGCCATTACAAACAAGTAGCACATTCTATTGTCCAACTTGATCCTGTGCTAAGTCCTTCATCTCCGATGTAAATGTACACGCCAAACCCATGTACAATTGCTCCCGTCAAAGTCAGCGATGTACCTAAGGATCCCGGACAAAACAAAAGGATGAGATAGGGCTAAGGAATCAGTAGTTTACATCATTCTACTTTCATGCATTTTTTGGTTAAGATGCGGTTGATGGCTTCATAGATTGGCCGCTTTGGCGTACGACCAAATTTCCACCGTGGGAGGGACATCTTACATTTATCGAAAGAGTCCAGAATCATCACCAGAAGGTCCGATTGAGACCTGGCCCGCTGACGGGCTTGGTAGTAGACCTGGCGGTCCTTCCAAGCCTCCGTGTAGTGACCAAGTAGCCTGTCAGAAATCTCGCTGATCTTTTGAAAGTCCTTGGCGCCAGGATATTCTCCAACATGTGTTGCATCAAAATCAGGCACAGGACCGGCTAATGGGCAGGGTAAGTGTTCCAAAAAAAAAATATTGAAATCAAATGGAGGCTCATCTGTGTTCAAAAGAGCTGACCGAAGTGTGCTACACGTAAGGCAAATTTGGTGATGAGTCCGGCGGTGAAATTTGATGCAAACTTTCCATTCTTGCACTACTGCAAAAAAAGTGGACCGTGATGCTGGGGTTTCATTCCTCGATCTGGCATACGCTTTGTAGAGAAGGTACATGTTCATCCAGCTTCCATGAGGGAGTTCCCGCATGGGTAACCTGCTTGGGTCATTGTTAGACGAAACCTGAAAGGTTGGGCCTACCAACCTGGAGTCCACCAGCCTGTCCAGGAGCTCTTGTCGCAGATCATCATCTGCTCCATCGAGAACTTGTTTGGAGGCTATCCTGAATGTTTGCTGTGAGGGCCAAAGAAGAAACATTTTTTTTTTGGTGAGGATCTACTTGGTAGATTATGTTTAGCTGGGTGGCGCTGTTGGCATAGGCTCTGAAGCTGTGAAGTACATGTGCACCATGAACGCCCGCACTGATGCGCTCTTGACTGCAGGTGGTGCACTGGGTCCTGAGAGGCAACTGCTGGATTGAAAGGAAGAACATTGAAGAACATGTCAAATTCCCACAACAAAGCTGTTGACATTTGGTTGGGGTAAATGTTAAACATGTTCTTTCTTTCAACACTGAAGCCCATTGTGATTGCTCAACATAAAGCTAGGTTCCACCAGGTCCACTGATAGTACGAAGATCTTTTCCCTTGAAAGCTTTTGAACACCTTTTGATGCGGCCCTTTCCAATGCCCATCAAGAACAGCCACGCTTCCTTACAGACAGGATGTCCTGCGCAACGGGCAGGCAATTGCTACACAGAAAATAACCGTCTACCCTTGTGATAAACCCCAACAATTTTAACATATAATAATTTTACAACATTGTTTGGTTCAGACAGGGGTGATCCTGAAAGAAACCACTGCTTCTTCCGGTTGACACCAGCTTCGTGTTGGAGTGACCATAGCAAACTGTCTTGTGTAGGCTTGTTGAGCAGCCAGAATGCCAGCACAATTTTCATAAGAATTTTGGCAGGAACCCGACACTTGCAGTTGCAACAAGGCCTTCGCAGGGCCTCATGAACCCTTTCCTTTGAGGACCCACTTTTCGCATATTCGGACATATCCCCTTCTAACACTGTGTTGGTCTGACTGTGCATTGATTGAAGCCTTTCATAAGTCAAATCTACATGACGTGCGGCGCCAGAATCATCATGGGCTGAACTTTCCGAGCTGGTCTCACCATCAGAGTCCGTTGTTGAGTTGGCATCGTCATTCCTGATGCTAGCAAGATCGGGCAGGAGTTGTGTGAGGCAAGAGACCATTTGAAGAGGCAAGATCTGCCATCGCTAGGTTTCAACATAGTATGACCATTGACCAACAAATTCAAAATAATTGCAATCAAGGTTCTCCTCAGAAGAACTGGTAGGATCATATCTTGGAAGCCCCCCAGATACATCGGAATCAGAGTCCCATCGGCAGAGGGCTGGCATGGCACCCTTTGTTCTGTAAATTGAATCAGCACACTTGGTTAAATATGTTGGTGTGGTCGTCAAATTGAATTGCGATTTTATGAGACACCATCCAAATGGTATTAATTAATCTCACATTGAAGCCAGCTTGATACAACTTCAGAACGGACGAGGTATAGTATACCAACCATGCGTCATGCAATGTCATCCAAAGTGATGAGCAAATCCAGAGTGAGCAGCCAGCACTTTTTTTTAATTCCAAATTTCAGACATGTCAGGCAACATTTTTTCTGTCCTAGGCTAACTTCACCACAAACTTCTTTGGGTCAACGCAGCTCAATGCCAAGCATAGGGCCCCAAGAGCAGGGCGTAAAGCCATCGCATTTCCACCCAAAGAGTGCAATACCTAGGAAGGATTTTCGGGGCATGAGGTAAGGCTTCATATTTGGATGTGCTAAGGCTGCTAAGACAAAAAATCAATGAATTTTCCAAATGATTAATGCATTCAGAAGGCCTTTTCAGGTGCTGTTTCCAGGCCGTGCATTCTATGGATCGGAACCCCCATCAGGGCTAAAACCTCCCTCCCAATCAGAAATCGGGATTGGTCCTCATCATCCTGCAAAACCAGGAACTTGCCACTTGGCCTTAGCAGGGACAATTGGGTATGAGAATGTTGTGGTATGGGAACTCAGGACATCCAAAACAAAACATAGTCTTGGTACCCTCTTGTAACTTAGCCTCGTACGTGAGGCAAGGTAAATGATCCGCGTGCGAAGCTATCATAGGCATACAGTGAAGGCTCTGAGAAATATTGAGGCAAGCTAAGTTGTCCCCATGGTGACATGTCAGCAAATCCAGAGCGTGCATCTCCCTGGCCACACTAACCAACTTTGCCGCTTCGGGATGGGCTTTCCCAAAGGCCTTCATGCTCTTCTTGAGGCTGACCTCCAGGAAAATAAAAAAAAACATATAAAATCAAATAGATGCTTCCCACATATAGAATATATGGTATCCACAACACATGTTACTTCTTGAAGTAAAGTATCTATACATATATTACTAAAGACCCAGCCTTGTGTGTTTTTGCCCAATCTTTGTGATGCTGAACCCACTTCTTGCTTTGGTCCACAGGCCTTAGAAGATGAAAAGGAATATAAATTTTACACCGCACAAATCTTGAAGAGAGGGACAGACAAAGAGATCAAATTTAAACCAAGTTAAATTCCCCCCCCACTTTCCTGTGCTTTTCTAGCCAAGCAACTTGTTGGCATTCCTCTTCCGAGATTCAACGCGAGCTGCTTTATCACGAAGCACGGCTGGGTGGGAGGCTGGCAACATCAACTCCGTCCTGAGCACGCTGAGTAGGAGCACGCTGACTAGACTAGGAAATATTTCATAGAAACATTAAACAATACCACACAGCATGCCTAACCTGGCTGATCCTGATTGTAAACATCTGGTTGGTTCTAGGTGATTTGAAGTTTAAGTCAAGATGCCATCCCGGATAGTGCAGGGTAGCAAATTCCCCCAGCAAATCAATAAGTTTCTTCTTCACAACAGTTCCGAAATCTTCAGACGCAACATCAGCTGCCATAACATCTCTGCGAATAAGAAGAATAAACAACCTTCTCCGCGTGATTGGTGTTGCAAAGTGCTTCCTGAGGGCGCGCGTCCCCCCACATTCTAACAATATCTAACAGCTGTCCATCAATGAGCTGGAACAAGCAAAGGTAGCAGGTCCCAAAAAAAGTTGAAAATCCGAAAAACAATTTTCAAAAGCAAGTGCAAGGTAGAAACGGATCCATGATCACACAAGCCGTCGCATACCTTAAAGCGGCGAGCAGGAATGGGTTATGATAATAATCTTAGATCCTGGGATTGCCCATTGCCCATGCCAAAAAAAGAAATCCCTTAAGACTTATGAGCAAACATCCAAGGGGCTCCGGCAAGTTCCTTTCTATGATGGACATCACATCACTGAGCACAGATTGGAACCCCAACACGTTCTCGAGCAACCCAATCTTAGTTGCAGGACATGTTAGTTACAAATTGTCACATCAGGAAAGGTACAAATAAGGCACATCTATTTCATACACAAGTTGGTTCATGTGGTAAAAGGGCCAAGGTTCCATTGGCTGGGATACCCGCACATTGCGTATGACAGCCCATAGCTGGCGTGAATTGACATCATCTAACATAGCCCGCGTAGAACTCAACAACGAGTAAGGGGTGCATGGAAACCCTGCAGTGTATACCATGACCTGCCGCCGTCATAGCAAGCAGCAAGGATGAAATAAGGAGAACAACTTGGGCAAGTGTGGAAAAACGACATGCACCCGGGAAACCCAGCCTTGCCCAGCAAATCGCTGATGTCAGCTTTGATGACGTCGCTGCGAAGCCTTTGTTGAAAAGAAGTTGGACTGACCCCAAATAAAATAAGGTTTTTCTTATTATATGTTCTAAATTATAAATAAAGTCTGGCAGCTTCTGGCAGTCAGGGAAATTTCTCCGGAGCAAATCGCGCTTGTCCTCATCAATTTCCGAGGCAGTCCTCAAATTGGGGTTCAACAATGGTTGGGGACCAAATTAGGTTTATGAATATTTTCATTGAAGTAAAAACATCTTGAGTATTGAGGGTCGGACAGGTGTTTCAAAGCCGAAAGTTTCCCACAGGCTTCTAGAAGCATAGTCAACCCCCACAAAGGTGTATCAGCGCCACTGCCTTATCAACAGAAAGTTTGTACCCACTGTTTGTTTTGAATGCTGCTTACTTTGGATATGCGTTTCACA
>Ga0126342_10004774_pt1 | contig 23327 bp, 24 predicted proteins | sample Cyp1metagenome_FD_92528 | JGI IMG/M metagenome (GOLD analysis project Ga0126342, IMG submission 92528) | Coral microbial communities from Lord Howe Island, Old Settlement Bay, Australia - Cyphastrea 1 metagenome | ecosystem: Host-associated > Invertebrates > Cnidaria > Coral ...
ATTAATGGATGATTAATGGATGATTAATGGTGATTAATGTCTGATTAATGGTGATTAATGGTGATGAATGTCTGATTAATGGTGATTAATGGTGATGAATGTCTGATTAATGGTGATTAATGGTGATGAATGTCTGATTAATGTCTGATTAATGGATGATGAATGTCTGATTAATGGATGATTAATGGATGATTAATGGATGATTAATGGTGATTAATGTCTGATTAATGTCTGATTAATGTCTGATTAATGGATGATTAATGGATGATTAATGGTGATGAATGTCTGATTAATGGATGATTAATGGATGATTAATGGTGATTAATGTCTGGTTAATGTCTGATTAATGTATGATTAATGGTGATGAATGTCTGATTAATGTCCGATTAATGTCTGATTAATGTCTGATGAATGTCTGATTAATGGATGATTAATGGATGATTAATGGTGATGAATGTCTGATTAATGGATGATTAATGGATGATTAATGGTGATGAATGTCTGATTAATGGATGATTAATGGATGATTAATGGTGATTAATGTCTGATTAATGTCTGATTAATGTCTGATTAATGTCTGATTAATGTCTGATTAATGTCTGATTAATGGATGATTAATGGATGATTAATGGTGATTAATGTCTGATTAATGTCTGATTAATGTCTGATTAATGTCTGATTAATGTCTGACTAATGGTGATGAATGTCTGATTAATGGATGATGAATGTCTGATTAATGGATGATGAATGTCTGATTAATGTCTGATTAATGGATGATGAATGTCTGATTAATGGATGATTAATGGATGATTAATGTCTGATTAATGTCTGATTAATGTCTGATGAATGTCTGATGAATGTCTGATTAATGTCTGATTAAAGTCTGATTAATGTCTGATTAATGTCTGATGAATGTCGGATGAATGTCTGATTAATGTCTGATTAATGACTGATTAATGTCTGATTAATGTCTGATTAATGTCTGATTAATGGATGATTAATGGATGATTAATGGTGATTAATGTCTGATCAATGTCTGATCAATGTCTGATTAATGTCTGATTAATGTATGATTAATGGATGATTAATGTCTGATGAATGTCTGATTAATGTCTGATTAATGTCTGGTTAATGGATGATTAATGTCTGATTAATGTCTGATTAATGTCTGATTAATGGATGATTAATGGTGATGAATGTCTGATTAATGTCCGATTAATGTCTGATTAATGTCTGATTAATGGATGATTAATGGTGATGAATGTCTGATTAATGTCTGATTAATGTCTGATTAATGTCTGATTAATGGATGATGAATGGTGATGAATGTCTGATTAATGGATGATTATTTGATTAAAATGTATATGAATGTAGGTTAATGTATGATTAATGTATGATTAATGATTGTTTACGGCTAATGAATGATAATCATAATGTCTGATTAATGATGATTAATCAGATGTCTGATTAAAATGTAGGTGAATGTAGATCAATGTATGATTCATGTATGATTAATGGTATTTGTGTCTGATGATGCTGATTACTGATTATGAAACACAACTGGATTAACAAATATCCAGCCAATTTTTTTGGGGGGCATTGGCTGACGGATTTTCAACGGTTTTCAAGTTGTACCCCTCAGACAATAAAACATGGCTTGCCGGAAAATCCATGAAAATCCATCATTTGTAGACGATTTTCCATCAAAAGCCCATTTAAAATGTATGTAGGATTTTCGATTGCCCTGTTTGATGGTCTCCCGAATGAGTTGTCAGTTACCCCCCCAACTAAAAAATGGTAGACATCAATATGATTCATATGCTGAGTTGAAATCTTTCAAAAAATGTGTACCAAATGAATCAAGGAATCAGGCAGAAGGTCACCAGATGTGTTAATGTTTAAGGTTTCAATAGAATAAAATTGACATCTGACAGATCTGACAGATCTGACAGATTTCATCAGAGATCAACCATCACCTGCCTGAGATGCCCGCTCCAATGGCTCCAATGAGGGTATTTTTACACTTCGCCAAGCCCAACTCCGTGATGAGCGCGTCGCTGCGCTGCACGCATTCGCTCTTGGGCAAGCGGCCCATGCGGAAGCGGCACTGGAACAGCAGGTGCTCCCGCACCGTGAGATTCCCAAAGAGCTGTTCGTCCTGGAAGAGGAAGGCACTGTGTTCACGCACCTCCTCAGGTGGATGGAGAGATGGGGAAGAAATCTTGGAAATGGGGCAAAGAAGAATCCAACAGAACGGAAGCAACTGAAGCAACTAGGTTTACACATAAGCAGGAATTTAGCTCATCAACCCATCAACTGACCAATGATCCAACTGAAATATTACTAAAACCAACTAAACAACTCAGGAAAAATCCATGATCTAACCAGCCGTTGAGAACGGACAGCCAACCTCACAAACCCCCCGGCCTCTGAGAAGGTTTTGCCATTGATCATAACATCCGAACCTGGCTATGTAAGGTCCGGGCCTTCACCAAAGTGTCAAGCATTGTCAACAATGGCGAAAGGAGACCTTCCCTGACCCATCTTTACCATTCTCAGGGAAAAAATGAAATTTACCTTATCCAATTGGATTCTGAACTCTTATATTAGCCCTATATTCAACAGCACCACCCAAAAACAGCAAAAAGATGTAAAAAGTAAATCATCACTTGGAATCGGATTCTACTTTTCCCATCTTTTGGGGACTTACCTCTTAGGTCTTAGTTCATGTTCTAAAAACTTTCGACTCCAACCCCAACCCCAACCCCAAGCATCACACCTTGGCACAGTGGCAGCTCCGCGATGCCCGCCAGCGATTTCAAGAGGGTGGACTTTCCACTGCCTGAGGGACCCATGATGGCTAACAGCTCCCCAGGCGCCACATTGCCAGCATTGCCCTCCAAAATCTTCACCTGCCTCGGATGATCATGGGGGGGACAAATCACCCATTTTGTTGCTGCAAAAATGATCAAAAATGCTGGAAAGTCATGGCTAAGAATGACGATTAAGTCTAGTAATATCAGAATGTTGGGATGGTTTGTTGGTGGTTACATGGCTGATGTTCCTTTGTTTTACATCTCTCTAGTGATTTTTCCGGTCAAAATTGTCCCTCAACCGCCTTTGCCGAGTTTCTTGCTGGTTCCGTTCACATCGGCCCGCGAGGCTTCCACAGACAGGTTGAACCACTGTAGCAGGATCTCCGGCCGCTCGATGCTGGAGAGTTTCTGCTGCTCCTCTGACTCTCCTGGGTCAGCCATCAACCTCCAATATGCTGCCCTAAAATGAATGAATATACAACTGCCCTGTTGTTTGTTGGAGCCATATGGTACCCACAAGGAATTTCGATGCTTTAGATCTGTTCCAGGTCTGTTCGGAAAAAAAACTCCCCATGGGCGTGGATCCAAAATTAGGCCCAAAAGCAACATGCTGGGGCCACAAATGACCAATCATTCGGGACAAGTGAGAAGCCCCATCCCAGTCTATCATCATTTCTCTATGGTTCCGATAGTTCCAATTGCACATCTTGGACCAAGCCCATATGCAACAGATTGGTTGAAGGGAAAATTTACAGGAAAACCCCATATCTAATGGGATGAGCTTCCATGGTGAAGTGGGTCCCTTCCAAAGTGTAACTGGGTCCTTCGCACTTGAGGTGAATATGAATGTTAATAAAGGTTAACTTGATATAGCTGCCGGCCGCCGACAGCCCTTTTCTCGCTCTGATCCCTGGCGAGTTGTGTCATCGCAAGTTGAAACTTGGCTGCATGTGGCGCTCAAACGAAATTCCTGGCCACACTCCGGGTTTCGAAGCCATGTTCATAGATCCACCTCAATATGGGATCAGCTGATGATAAAAATAGCCCACAGATTTGTTTGAAGCACTTGACGGTTTGACTATGTTTGACTTCTGATTGCAGTCGAAACACTTCTTTCCGGCAGCACGGCCCTCACGCGCCCTCTCCTCGCCCTCCAACCCAGCTTCCCTAGCCAGGCACCAACCTCCAGAGTAGACCTAGCAGGCGTAAAAAAAAGGTAGAGAATCGGAATTCTGACTGTGGCAAGTATTAGAAAGTGCATGTCTTGCCAAGTTACGGAATGCATCTTTTCCTTCAGGGCTGCATCCGACATGTTTGGGTCAACTTCTGGAGCTGCTGCACGAGCTGGTGCGGGAGCTGGTGCGGGAGCTGGTGTGGGAACTGGTGCGGGAGCTGGTGTGGGAACTGGTGCGGGATCTGGTGCACGAGCTTGTGCTTTCGCTTTCGGCCTTGCTGCAGCGGCCTTTGCCTTCGCTTTTGCCTTTGCTCTTGCCTTTGCTTTTGCCTTTGCACGTTTGCCACATGCCAAGGATTTGGCCTTGGCCTTGGCCTTGGCCTTGGCCTTGGCTTTCCCCTGTGCAGAAACTGACTGACCCGTTTTGGCTGATGCAGCTTTTGCCTTTCTGCCGGCAAATTTGGCCTTTGCCTTTGCTGCCACTTTTGGTTTGTCGTCGGTCTCGGAAGCAAGATCTTGGTCTTTGGAATCTCCTGGTGAGCTATGTTCCCCTTCTTCTCCGTCTCCAACTCCAGAATCCATATTTTCAACTTCTAGGAGAAGATCCAAATCCTGCTCTGTGTCGCCTGCAAGGGCACGCCTCTCCATCTGTCTCAGCCCAGCTTCCCAAATATCTTCTGGATTTGTCTCAGGGTTGCCGTGGGTGAGGAGATACTTGTCCTGCCTCTCAGTTTCTTTCAGGTGCTGCTCGTCATACACCACCCCCAACTCCTCTTTTTTGTCTTCATTGTGGTACTCTGACTCTGGCTCCTGGGGGGTTGGGTTGCCGGTGTTCATGATGGCGTTTAATTTGTCAAGACAATTGTCAATGGCCAGAATAGTTGCCTCAACAACCACTCTCGGTACCAAGTGCTCCTTGTGAGAAGCTGAATCCGATGTTGTGTCATGCTCCGTGTCTCCACCGTTGAGGGCCTCCTCCAACAGTTGGTCGCCCCTCTCCTTAGTTCTCTGTACTTAGGATTGAACCTATTTGTTACAAGAAAGCGAGCACATGAGTGTCACAGTGCCAGTAGCTAATGGCGGACAGACTGTATTTGAAAAAAAAACTTAAACCACAGGCCGGGCATCCATTCTTTGATAAAAAGAATCCATTCGAGACTGAAAAGTTTCAACATCATCGTTCGCGGTCTCTGCATTGACTTCAGGGTCCTGGGTAAACATGTTTGACTTTGATGTGAACGACATGAATCTGAATCTCTATGTGTTCAGCCAAGCATCGTGTGGCTCTTTCCCAGGAAAAAGATTGGCAGCCACACGCTCGAGATCCTCAGGGCTGTCTGCCTTAGGCCAGGTGGGTCGATTGGAGGTAGCAGAACTAAAGAATCCTAAACACAATCTGAAGTTAGATGTAAGACAAGAAGCTGGAATAGGACGCCTGGGTGGACCTCCGCTGTAGGGAGATGGAGTCAGAGTCAAGCCCAACTGGTTGTCCGGGTAGGGATACTGATGCTCAAACTTCTTGTTTCCTGCCACCACATGTCCAAAAAAAAAGGGACCGGTTCCAGACTGATTACAATACCTTAAAGCAAACCATACTAGGCAGTCCTTCTGGGCTCAGTTGGGAGCCAGGGCAATCCATCGATTTATCACCTTTCCTTGGCTTGTCGGAAGGAAGAAGAGACCAGTAGGACTAGCTGAAAATGAAATGATGTTTGCAACATGGGCGCACGTCCTTGTGAGTAAAAGGTACAATATCAGACTTGTAATCTAAAATAATAAGGGTCGGGATGAAGGTTATTTATTTACCGGGGTTGTGCATCGAGTTACACAAAAGCCACAAGCATCACCACTTGTTTGTCATACAAGATTCAGGGTGTCCTCTCGCAAAGAAGCATTCTTCGCCAGGTCGAACTGAAACGGGATTGGCTCTTCCTGCAATGGGTATTGAAATCAGCAAAAAGCCCAGGGACATATAAAAATCATGGGTGTTGCACAGTAAAAATTCTATATATTGTAGATTATATATTATATAGCCATGTACATCATACAGTGAGAATTTGTAAATATTATATTTTATTACAATATATAATATTAATTATTAATTAATAATTTATAAATTAATATACATTTATTCCATATTACATTTTATAAAATATAATATTTATCTATTATTTGATATAAATTATAAATAATATTCAATATGTAATTATATTATAATTATAAATTATATTGTGATATATACTATTTAAAATTTATATATCTTATATAAGACCATATTAACATGTAATATATTTGTTTATATCGCACCTTGGCATTCTCTGACAGGTGGTCATCGCGCTTGCGGCTGCCAGCTGGTTTCTTCTGTGGCTTTGAAGCGGCAGGACGCTTCTTGGCCTTGCTGGTGGGTCGCAAATGATCTGGTATGCCATCATCTCCTTCCAATCCATTTCCTTCACCATCATCATCATCAGTTCCATCTCCATCGACGATGGGATCGTGATCTGGATCTTGGCAATCATCATCATCGCCTGGCTCTTCATTGGTCTTCCTTTTCTTCTTCTCAGCCTTTGATTTTGCAGCTTTAGGGCGCTTCTTGGGATCCACGGCTGGCTTTTCATTGGATGAGTCATCCGAAGCATTCACCCGAGGAGGTAGGGCATGATTCAAAACTCCTGCCCCAGAAATGTTTATATACTCGATTCTAGCCCTTGTTAATCAGATATAATACATGCCCCATACCAAAATGAAAAACAGCCAAGTCAACAAATTTCAAAAGCAATCTCCTGCGAGAGGACCGAGAGGGTTCGAAGAGGAAGCCGAAGCACTTTGCGGAGGTGCCTTTGCTGGAGCTGCTGAGGATGGGGGCGAAGAGGTTGTACGCCGGTGTGGTGTCGGTGTTGACGCCCCGACTGAACCCGAAAGCAAACGTTGTAAGTCAAAGGCCTCAGTGCATACCATTCAGTGCAGTTTTCATGTACAGTAACATGAAGTAACCTCATATCATGGCAATTTGGGATGGCTTCCAATTTGATTCCTAGGGACTGGTGGGCGAACTCTAGCTGTAAGTGGGACTTCTTCAACATCACTCCCAGAGCTAGCCATTGCTAACGTATCATGTGGGGTGCGTGCGATCCACAGCTCCCCAAATACTTTTTTTTTTGCAAAAGCTGCGGCAAGTGTTGATTTCAGACAGCATCGACTGTATCATCAAGTGTTTGTGCAGGCTGCCATCAAAATTCAATTTAATAACATACCGCCGAATGTCTGGATTCTGATGTCGGTCCAAGAGTTGCCATGAGCTGTTTTTCCCGACCTCACTTAGAGTCATCAAAATTTCACAGGATGTTCCTGTGTGGCGTCCTGTCTTGTTCTTTATCTTTTCCAATTAGCGCCATGCAAGCTGAAACTGCCATGTATTGATACAAGAGGAAGTTCCCAGGACGCCCTTCTACCCCCACAGTCGGACATGTTCAATGTGACAACATTGCTCTGAGGCTTGTCAGGCAACAGCGCACAAAAGCAAAGGAGGACTGTCACCGCGGTGGTCAACAAATAAAATTTGGATGGTGTTTTGATGAGTTTTGTTTTGAAAAATTGAAAGATCTGGAAAGTCACCAGGAGCCCTCTCAAAAACCGATGCTGGATCCTGCAAAGCATTTGGATGCCCCTTCCAAATACATAAAGCCATCAGTGTCAATAAGCAACAATTAGACACCTGGCTTCAAAGTCTAATGGGCACAGATTGTATATAGGGGAAATGAGGGGAATGTACGCGACGCATTACATCATGCGAACCGAGGTTTCACCAAGGTCCATTGTTTGGTTGAGACACATAACTGGTCGAATTGGTGTGATCACTTTGATGCCCTGATCATTTGACGAGTCAAGCCTCAGTGCAGTGGGAATAAGTAGCCTGTGACCTGTGAATATGCTCGTTTGTTTGAAAAAATCCCACCAACCTCACTTGCAGCTAGACACCTGCATCGCCATGCAAGGACGAGGATCTGCGCATTTTTCACTTTGGAAATCTGGAGGTGCCCTCCGAAATTCTTGGAAGTAGGGACGGGAGGACCGGCGGGCTTCTTCTTCTTCCCACGCTTCTTTTCTTTTTTCACATCACCTGCGCCTTGGTTGCCTGTGGGTGGCTCATCAACCAAGAAGACCAACGGCTTCACACTCGTCAACTCCCCATTGTCGCTGAGTTGGTGGTGAGAAATTTCAATCTTCACCTGTGAGAAAGAAGTTTGAATCATTTGAAGCTTCACTTTGGAGTGAAGATACTTGAAGAACCCCAACACCAAATGATGACTGACCTTATAAAAAGCCTTCTTACAATGAGCATCATATTATTATCCAAATTGAATCGGTTTTTAAAAAGTTATGAGAAGTTTTGCATGTATAAGGAACCCACCTCCAAATTGTACTGGACATTTGGAGGTCCAAAATCGGTGTACCTTCAAATGAAACCGTTTTAACACAATGTAGTGAAAACTATGGTTTTGGGGACCCACCATTTAATAAGTGAAACCGGTATTTGTCTACCTGGCCTCCCCCAAGTCCTGAAGGTCGTTCAGCATGCTGGCAATCGTGACCGGCATTTCCAAGTTTTCCAGCGCAGCAAGGTGCTGTGGGATGGATTTGCGCTCCAGAATGATCAAGTCAGTTCCCTTGACACAGAAGCTGAACCACCGACCATCGCTGTTCTGCAAACATTCCGATCCTTCCTGGGCAAACAGTGGAGAATACAGTGATGGTCATCGCGCATGCCAACTCTTTCAGGTCCAACTGGCTCAACAAGAATCTTCATGGACAAGGTGCAGCTCCATCCCTCCACTCTCCACTTCCGAAGGAAAATCTTAGTTCATGCGACAGTCTGTGACATGAAAAGTAACCATAGATGAGACTTGTGCTTTTCATTTCCAAACATTCTTCTTGAGTGCGTGTGCAGCCAAATGGCAATTCTCGCTTTTCGATGAATTGGTTCCGGCCACGAGAAACCATGTATAGAGATTGGCCTTCTTCATCAGTGATGATGTCGCAGATGTTGTTGAGGGACATGGTCTTCCTTGGTGGCTATAAACCCAACATGAGGGGCATCCCCTATGAAACCAACATGCCGGGTATACCATCACAATTTGTGACGTTCAGATGACAATGGCAACAGTGGAAAGTAGGTTGGCATAACAGCAGAACCCTGCAAGAGGCAAACAATCTCAAAAAAATGCTTTCTAGATAAGGCACGGGTTGGCCAACTTGGACACCTCTTCAGAGCTGCATGTTTCAATTTTGATGCGCTTGGCAGGTCGCTCTTCGGCAACGGAGCTTTCCGCAGCTGCTTCGGTCCTGGCAATTCTGAGTCGGGAACCCTGTGCAGGGATTCCTAAGTCAGAGAGACATGGACCAAAGGACGTTTTTTTCTCCAACTGCAACACCATAAAATGACGAACATGATTTTTTGTTTTTACCAAAAATGAACAACTGGGGATTGTTCAAATCATGTGATACACAGGTCCTCTCTTCAATCCAGTACTCACCACTGTTGTTGAATTCAAGGTTGTGTGCTTCGATCACTGCCTTTGCCCGATCAGAAGTCACCTCACTGTCCAACCATTTTTTGGCGAATGTCTCCAGCACCAGCAGCTGATCAAACCTTTGGGCACTGACTCGGAAGCTCTTTGTTCGATCTGTACTTTGACCATTTTTCAATGCCTGTACCAACGGTTGGAAGTTTGGAAAAGAGGGCACCACGAACTGACCATTTCGGCTTTCCTCGTAAACGGAATTGGCAATTTGGTTCGTCAACTCCTGTCCACTGTGGTCGAGAGCCACGGTAGCACACATGCAAGACTTCTGATCTCGGATCTCCTGCCACAACAAGGGAATGAACAGTGAATGATAATGAATGATACTTATACTTTATAACTTCAACGATGAAATCTATAACTAGTTTGGGTTTGGGAAATATACCTTACTTGCCTGTTCGTAGTGATTCCAAAAGAAGCCCCCCGTTCCTTAATTGGTAATTCAAACCCCGCCTCCAGTGCAGCCATATTCACGAATGTATCGTATCCAGCCATGTCGACAAGCAAGGTGGATTTTGATGTCGGCAAAGAAAAAGCCTTCAATGTTTCTTTCACGAAGCTGGTCCCGGCAGCAACCTGCGTTCCAGATTGAACTGAAAAAAACACTATTTAAGTGCCAGGCAAAGATAAATAAGGTCAAGCAACCTGCTTCATCTCCTGCACATCAGTCATGGCACGTCCCAGGTGTGGCAGCCCTGCTCTGGGAGACGCCGCCTGCAGCTGTGAGGAGAGATGGAAGGGCTGGACGGCTGGAACCAAGGGATTCAAGGGATAAGAATCCAATGACATTTCCAGCTGACTTGATACCAGCTCTAGGAAACAAAACGAAACGGAACACTCATAAAGGAATTTCAGCCCAAGAATCCACACTGGGCTTGAACATCTCGCTTCTGGGGCACATTTTGACATTGAGAATGGTGCCAGTTTTGAATCCGACTGTTTGTCTCATGAGGTTCCGATCATCCTTGTGAACGATGCCAAGTCCATGTAATACTCCATCACGTTTTCCATACACGCTTTCCTTTGGGATGAAAATCATTGCAAAATGTTGCAAGCAGTTGCCAGCTCTTGGTTTGATACAATGCATCAAATTTTGGGGAACACACTGAAAAGACATTCTTTCCAAATACAGGCTGTGCCATTTTTAACAAGAATTTAACAGGGCATCTTCCCAAAAGTCTCGAACCTCTATTGAATTTATTTAGGATGATGTGGAAAGCCAAGGGTCCGGAGTGAAAACCCATGTGATATTTCTCAGTCGCAGGTTTCTGTCCTTCATCGCAAATTGCTTCCTTAGTTGGCGCCAGGCTTGCTTGGTACCATTAATTTACTTGACAAGCAGCTGCAAAGGAGACAGCCTATCACATGCCAAGTGTTTGAAACGTTTTGGAGGCATAGGCAAGGAGCTCCAGGTTGTACGACACATCCCTGACTTCAACAGATTCAGCCTCTTCCTTCCTTTTGATTGCGTCTTCATCCTCTGTATCAGAGGCTTCATCCTTCTTGATCTTGGACTCATCTGTCTCATCCTTTGTGCTCAGATCCTTTTCCATTTTCCTCGCAGTAGCTTGGATCAACTGGCATGACATGTTTACCTAATGTGTGATAATAATTGGTAGCAACCCTGTCCTTCCATCCTGTTGTCCCGCTCGGTTGGGCTTCACCAAGATGCAAATGCTGTTGGTAGGAAAGTCAGCGAGGACATTGCTTATGAAGTTCAGCAGAAACCCCATCCTGGTTGCCGACAGAATCCCCATTGCAGGGCACACGCAGAAAAGGACAATGGAGTGATCATCTGCTGCATTTCCAACTTCGTTCGCTGACTCGCGCAACCAGGAGCGGGCCGCTGGCATCACAGTGCTTTCCGCATCGGCTGCTCTTCCCGAGAATGTCACCAAATGATTGGACATGAAGGCGCGAACGGCATCCCAGGCCCTTCCATGGCATTCCTGGAATATAACAGTTCAATATCGAAGTCAAATAATGACAGTTTGTAAAACATATTTGGGTAGAGAGATGTCCACATAACATCATTAAGATGGGTTGGACAAATCAGATGGGCCAGTGACCAATTTCAGTCCTCCAGTTGCCGAATGAGCTTGGCCCTTGTTTTCGCACCTTCCTTCTCGGCCCTTGGGGTTGTTTGACGCCCCAAAGCTAGATGATTGATTGTTCACAGTATGTAGAGGTAGGATCCAAAACGGACCAAACATGAATAATGCCTGGGCACAAAATCTTTTCTGAGAGAAATTGAGATTGATCAGCACGAAGCTCTTCAACCCAAGCCCCATAGGCTGCTTCATGGGATTTTGTCAATGCATTTTTTGATTTGTCCTGGTGCTGTGCCATGTATTCATCCAGAGTCTTTCCATGTGCCTGATCAGGGAAAAGATGTACTTGGGTTATCGCCAGAAAATCCTGTATAATAAGCCAAGGGGCATAATATCTTCAAATTCAGAATATCATTGTTCCAGCTTAGATTCTATTTATATTATATATTTGCAACATGCTTCATTGATTCATTGAGCACAATGACTGGAAAACTGGCGTTGTTTTGGCCAGCCTCCAAAATGAATGGAATGCGGTTGATGTCCAAAGTATCGCCGCCAGCTTTCAAAACCGCTTGAAGGTCTGGGTCCAACAACCTGAATGCACAAAGTGGAAGTGGCTAATGAATAGAAAATTGGGGATACCTAAAAAAAACAGTGGGACCCAATCACAAAATTAACTTGGAAATCTTGGGGTCAAAGTGGCGGGGTTTCTAGAAACCCAATCACAATATGCCCGCTCTGGAACATTCAATCAAATTAGTTTTTTGGCTAACGCTCAGTAGAAATGATTGCCCCCTTCGTAGGTATGGAAATTGCGACGGGGTTTCTAGAAACCCAATCATGAATGTGATGTTGAACGGACAGCGTCGTCGTGATTGATTTCTATGGCCAAATTTTTTTGGCTAGATGTGACGGGGTTTTCGGAAACCCAACCACACTCAGCCAAGAAAATTTGGCTGCCAATCACGCCGAGCCAAGAAAATTTGGCGACCAATCACGCCGAGCCAAAAATATTTGGCGACCAATCACGCCGAGCCAAACATATGTGGCGACCAATCACGCCGAGCCAAAAATATTTGGCGACCAATCACGCCGAGCCAAAAATATTTGACGACCTATCATCCTCAACCAATCATCCCAAAGCAAAACTTTAGGAGGGTTGCCTACCCACCCACCACACCCACCATTGCTTGCCAAAGGTCCCTTGCTGAAACAACTGGTAGTGGTGTTGAACGACCTCTCCTGGAAAGATCTCCACCATTTTGGATTGCACAAATAGCCACAGCACGCAGCAATCATGAAGAAGGATGTGTGACTCCAGGTCAAGCTGCGCTTGTTTCTGAGCAGGGTTGGCTGCAAAAATCAACAACAGAGAAACGTCGACCATACATCATTTTGATGCGCGGCAACATCAACAGCAGAGGTCCTTTGCTTTGAAGCTGGACTCCTTGGACACCCTGCGAGCAAAGTCCTTGCAAATATGACAGCAGCTGCAAAAAAATGCCCAGGCCCCACCAAAGTTTTGCAAGAAAATTGAAGCACCATGGTTCATCTTCAGTCCTGGGTCGCTCTGGCAAAGTACAGCATGACAGTTTCATTCGTCAAAGTCATTTGTTGGGCAATCTGTGGACTCTGACGGTAGTGGTCCGATCGATGGCAAGAACCAGGGACATAGAAATCCTTCTCCAAGATCTCGTGCGGCAGAGCTGCAGCAGGGTTCAACCATGTTGCATGGCCATGTTCATGTAAGAAACTTAGGTGACAACTTGTCATGGTTTGAACCCCTGCCTGAATGCTCATGCTTGAAAGAATCGTAGTGGGAATGCAAAAGGTCCAATGCATCCCGCGGACAACGAAGCCTCAGATGAGGAATGCTAGCACCTCAAAAAAATCAAATTGCCCAAACAAAAAAGTGTGCATCCTACACCAAATCCAAACCAAAGATCAAGTTGTAGCAAAGCGCACGGCGTCCGGAGTCCACCCTGTGTTTCTTCACGGTGACCATCTTGTGAAAATCAGCGATGCAGCGGTTCAAGGCATCCTTTAAAGGAATTGTCTGCCTGCTCGTGGTCATCTTCCGCTCAAGATCGATTGCTTTTGCAAAGTCTGAGACGATTGTCAAGGGGCTCGGTGTCAATTTTTCCGAAGTCACAAATCCCATTTCTCAGCTGCGCAGGCTGTGACTCAACGCAAAGAAAACTGAAATCAAGTACCATGCTGAAATATTTAAAACCCAATCCAAGGGTCTCAGGGAATACAGGTAGTGATGCCCGGGGTGTTCGAAGTGATTGTACGAGCAAGACACTGAAGCAAAAGAAGCCAAAGTAGCTGACAAGGTTGGGTGGTTCAGATCCGTCTCTGTCAGTTCAAGCTCTTTGCAGAATGAAATTGTCGCCATCATGCAAAGGATTTTGCAGAAGCCATCTACTATGCCAACAGTATGTTGGCCGATGCTTCGGCTTCCGTCCTTCCACGGGAACTTCACTTCAATTGCTCCCAGATGTGGCCGGTAGCCATAGCGCACAAACTCGGGGAAGTGCTTGATGAACTGCTGGTTGGACGGGTAGACTTCAGGGGAGAAAAATACAGCAGCACAAAGGACACACACTCAAACTTAAATTTAAACAAGCACTGAAACCTTTTTCCCAACCCCCGACATCCATTCTTTGCAGCAGGCGAATAGTCAAACTTGTCCAGTGGCAGCCAGAACATGGGATCGCTGCGACTTGGGATGATCTGAGCATGGGCCCGTTGCGATGGGACAATGGACCGATTGGTCACATAGCCCGCAATGGCCTCCAAACAATCAACCGTAATCAACCCATGCCTGACCTAGCAAAGAAAACAGCAAAGAAAATAGCAAAAGCCATGCCTGAGACATTTGCTGAGGCTCACGGAAAACAGATTGCACATGCTCACCCAAGTTCTTGCTGGCAACAACCTGAAAGCTTTCCAATGATCGACATGGGATTAACTTGCGCAGCACATCTGACAATTTGATTCCAAGTAGCTGTCTCAAAGTAAGCTAAAATCTGCCCAATTGGGCCGTCTTCAGGCTGGGCAGACTCAGAGAGAGCTGCTTGCTCCGGCTGCGACGCTGCCATCAAGCGCCACTGACTGGAATTCAGTCACAACCTCGACCTTCCTGTCAGCCAAGACTGGCTGCAGTGAGTAAGGAGTTTAAGAAATCATGAGGGTTGCACAACCCTTGCAAAACATTGATTTCTTTTGGCCGCTGCACCCCTTTAGCGTGCCCTGTGAAAAACCACCTGCAGCTCATGTGGCTTTGGAGCAGGTGCCCTACTACCCAACTGGAACGAATGCCAATCCTGCTGACGGGCACACGCATGCCGCAGAAACGTCAACCGCGGAACCTGCGAGAAGTGTGCATGAGCCTGTGGATTCCGGAGAAGCTCCTCATACCATCTCACTGCTTTCGTCATGTGGGGGAAATCGGACTGGATAGCAGCCCTGATCGACCGCAGTTCATCCCATCGATCAGCTTCCAGCTTCCATGACCGCAATGGGCATCTCTCACTGTTGGCATCCAAGAAAAATTTCTGGCTGGCTGGAAGGAGGCAAGCAGGAAAGACTAGCAATGGATCCTGTGACAGGGTCCTTGCAGCCATTGACTCTTTGACCAGGCAAAAAATATCATCTTGGCTGCTCACTTGATCAGCCGCCCTCATTGTCCGAGGAACGCGTTCGCGTAGATCGAGCCCACGTCCTTGATCTGGAAGTCCAGAGCGGGGCAGAAAGGTAAACATCTGCGGAAGTGGTTTGTGGGGATCATCTCCATCGTCAGGACCAAATTTCATCTTGCGTGCCCTGAATGCATTCTTGAAAGTCACAGCATCTGGCATGATAGCCACCCAATCTCTTACCTCAGTTGCAATCGATGCCCCTAAAGCTGGAAACTCAAACAGGAAAGTTGCATGATGCATCTGAGCTAGCAAAGCGCTTAAAATACAGGAAATGTCAGTAGAAACTCAAACCAGAATGTTATGATTTGCATTGTCAAGATTCTGCGTCTACAAGCTCGATGCCCCAAGCTTGACCTTTCTTGAAAAATATCGGGGCAAGCTTTTTGTCAATAACTTTCTGGAGATCTGACGGTGTTTGAAGAGACATTGATGAGGAGGAACGGATTGCTGCAGTGCAAAGTGAAAACAATGCATCTATGTCTTCATGAGTGTGGCCCACCCGAAGGTGGGCCTCACAGGTGGTGGCAAAAATGCCACTTTGGCATAGTGATGCCAACATCCGACTCCCATACTGATTGCGGATCTCTTTCACAGTGTTATCGCACTGACACCACAGCCTCGCTGTGCATGTGAAGCACGGGCAGAAGAAAATACACCCTGAGCCTTGAACCAAAATATATTAAGCGCCTAGAAACTCTGAAGGAAACGGGGCATTCTTCGAACGGGTTCTGACCCAAACTTTCTCGAGTGCTCGCATCACCTGAAGAACGCATTGGCTTATGATAGACATGCATAATCTAATTTTTGGGAAAGAAAAACTACGGCCAATCCGAAGCAAAACATTCTGCTGGGCACACAGAAACTGAAATCTCAAATCTCTCCTGGGTACACATTCCCAATTCCAGCTGGAGCCGCAGCCAATTCCTTCTGCCCCAGAAAGAAACATCCAGCACCCATGGCCGTGGCACAACACTGCAGTCAGGGTCAACGACACTCCTTGGGCTGGTTGGACTACACAGAAAAAGATAGAAAAAGAAAATGTTGAAATCAGCTCACATGATGTGTTGCGATCTTTTGGCCAAAGCAAGCTTCTTTGGCAAGTCTGGTACACAGGCCTCTTGGGGGTACGGTTGAATGGAAAACGTGGCAAGTACAGTTTGGATCGGTCAAATGAATCCACTATGACCGTGAGGAGGTCTCCATGTAGTGCACTGCGATCACGCGCGGCCCAGTACACTTCCCGGTCACGCCACTGGGCAGTATAGTGAGCCAGCAACTCGCTACACTTTTGTGCGTGCACAGCGAAATCCTTGGCACGATGACTGGACCCAAAACTAAGATGAGAAAACATGAATGCCTGAAACTTGTCCTGCGTCAAAATATGTCACAAGTTCACACGATCCCAACTCAGCCCCAGTCCGAAGCACCGTGGATGGCTGCTTTCAAAGTCTGGCAGACCAGGCACATTGAGTGCTCTGTGTGCCGCCTGAAGCGCAGACAGCATTTCCATTGCTTGGCCACTCCATAAAAGCTGCTGCGAGAGGCAGGTGTGATTCCAGACGGGCGCATGTATGCGAGATACATAAGAAACAGCGATGCCGTTGTGCCAGGTGGCAGCTCCCGGATTGGGAGCTCTGCAGGCTTCAGTTCCACAACCTGGCGTGCTGGCCCCAAGAGCTTGTCCTCAATCAACTTGCTGAGCAGCTGCTCTCTGAGGGCTTCATCGCTTTGCGAAAGCACAGCCGTAGTAGAAGATTCAAACCTTTGCAGTGAGAAGGCCCATTGGGCAAGATAGAAAACAAGTAAGAAATGCAAAGCCAGGCAACTGCACTGGCATGGCTTCAGCAGCTGTCCACCATATGTGGCTGAAGAATCTTTGCAATGATGTATTTTGCTGCGAGAGCCTCGTGTGCTCACCTTAGTTTGCAAGAAGTAAAAGCTGAACAAACAACAGTTACGGTTTAAAGTTTAAACTACCCCGTCGCGTAGAAAATCACGTAAGTTAAAATTATCATAAATTATCCATGTTGCGTTTCACCAGTGCACGTTCATCAATACCACGGAATCTCTTCTTTGTTCTGTGCATCCTTGATTTGCCAACACCCAAGAATTTCAGCCACGCTGTTCGACATAGTGGGTGGCCTGCGCTTTGGTGTTCAAATAAAACCGACCGAATTTAGATTTTTATAGGTTTTGTTTTGTTTGTAGTGGCAGCCCAAAAAATGAAAGTGAACACATGCAACCGTCCTTCAATACTGAACTTGTTCTTCATACCCCGCCCTGCTTCGCACTGCATAGACCACAACAGAGCGTCCTGGTTTTCCTTGGGAAGTTTCCAGAAGGAAGAACAAACTCTGGAAATAACCTCGTAGGGCAGGCTGCACTTGCAATCGCAAGCACCATTCTCGAGAAGGGTCTTTAATCTCGATGAGTCACAGCCATTCATAGCATAACTGGATGTATCAGCAGTTTCATTGTGGGAATGTAGTGACTCCAGCATGCTGAGTTTCAAAGCCACCTCCCCGCTGCCATGCTGCGCAGTCTTCCTGCTACTGGAGCTGAGCTGGAACTCCTTGTTTGCAAAGGTGCGGAGAGAAGGAAGACACACTTCTACAAATGGTTAACTTTAACTTATTTGTCCAAAAGGGCCAAGGCACGAGGATGAAGTAGAAACCGATTCCCCTGAAGACTCAGTGTCTGATGGTTCACAACGCCAGATTCTGCCACGTGCACTGTTGGCAGGCTGAAGCTGATCGCTATTGGCATCATAACGTCCCAGCACACCCATTGCCCAGGTTTTAGGCCGGATGTGTTTGGCTGAGATTTTTGCAATCATACTGAGTAGACTGATGTAATATTGATCTTAGAGCGTCATGGGTTCTGAATCTGATTTTTTGTAATTGAGATATAACCGTTTTTGAACAGTTTGGATGAAAGTTGCTGAACTAAAACACCAAGCGCCTACCATTTTTATTCAGCCACAGCTTGGCAGGAAGCACTGTGAAAGTTCAGTTGTCCAAAAGATTGCAATGAAAACATGTGGCACTGGATCAGCTGCAAACCTCTTGTTTTTTTGGCAGCGAAGCCATGCAAGAATCGATTTGACAAATTAACAGCTGTCTGTAGCGGCACCAAATTAAATCTTCTGGGGTGAGATCAGTTCTTCAAGTACTCGACCATTCTCTTTGGGTTCATGCTCATCAGTGTGATCACAATGGCTGCCAGGATTGCACGCATGTGCATGCCATTTCCTGCCAGCCGCTGCAAGTCCTGAGTAGCTGCATGCAGCTAGAGCGTTGAACGGCAGGTTGAATTCAGAATATGGATAATGAATAGTTGCATACGGGTTGCTGAGTTGGAAAAATCTTGCCAGTCCAATTGCATAACATCGATCCCCATAAACATCATAGCCTCCAAGCCTGCAAAGGGAATTTGCGGTACTTCATGAAGTTGCTAAAGAATCACACACACTGTCTACTATGTGTCATTGTGTAAGCGGTCCTGTCAGGAACCTTTGTTGGTCCATTAGCAAATATTTCCCATTCGGCCTTAGGTTGCTGAGTTGCATGAAAAAATAACTTACTGTTTTTTGGTAGCTGATTTGAGGCTAGGACGTGATGCAAGGCAAAGGTGCTGAGCAGGAGGTGCAATGCATTCTGTCAATTGATTGACTGGTATTCGCAGTGGCAAAGTTGCCTCCGTTATGATAGGTCAAGAGGTCCAAGGCCTCACAAAGAAAAACAAGTAATAAACAAAATGTTGGGAAGACACAGCAAGGCACCTCTAGTTCGCGTGCGCATGCCACTTGCCGTGCCGCCAAAGGAAATTTTTTCTGGAAGCAGCCAGCGGCGGCTTTGAGTTTCACCTGGTTTGGGGCTGCAGCTGGAAAGATTAGAGTCTGAAACATTAAGGTTTGTTGTGTCAATGAAATAACAAACTCAGACTCAGCATACCACCCCTTGTTTTTTCGCCCACTCACGATGGTAGCGCGGCCACTTGAAAGATCCATTCGGCCTTTGCTCACATGCTGGAAACTATACACACAAACTACACAAAACAAACATGCATGCAATTTGGCCAAGTTGCTTTTTAGCATTAGGAATTGGTGCGCCAGAGCGAAGGGTTTGTTGAACAACCCAGTGATCCCTGTCCAAGAGCAGATCTTGCCTTGGGCGCATCAGCTACGTACTGAGAATCCACATCACATGGCACACACACACACACTTACATGCACACCATGATACATAGCGAATGCAACAAGGTTACCATGAAACTGTGCTTGAAGTCTTCAGTTTGTCATACGAACAGCTGACAAAGTCCTTGAAGTTGATAGTCTTCTGAAGAAGTTCTCGGTGAACCATCAGAAAATACACTCTGTCTCGGGTCACTGGAGCTCCCAGCTGCAGCCTGAAGCATCGGTTAGGTGCTTGCTGCGTGGCTTTCAATGGTACACAGGGTGCATGCCAAGAAGCGGATCTATCTGGAGTGTGGTAATCTCATACCTTAGTGAAACTAACAGCATACAGGTTTGGGGTGGGTTATCCCATGCAAATTGCAATTTAATCATAGCTGAGTTTCTCGGGCAAAGCTCGAAGGAGAAGGGTCATGACCTCATCCATTACTCTTCTTATACCCAAGACATTCTCCAGAATTCCGGCCTGAGATTGCAGCAAGTAGAATAGAATCTATTTTGAAATGACTTATTGAGTTGATGTGCTAGCAAGTTGCGCATGGCTGGCAAAGCTTCAGACGTTCAACAGTTTCATATAGTTGACGGGCTTCCTGGTCTTCTAACAACAGGGAATTCCCGTGCAGCACCGAAAAAGGTGTGCACGGGAATCCTGCCACATACAGTGCCACCTGCAACAGCTTCTTGGCAAAACCCGTGACGTAGATTGAAAAGGAGATGAGTGATTGGAAACTCTTGCCTTGCGCTTCAGAGAAATGGTGTCTCTGTCAAACATATCGCATTTGCTCCTGAGTTTTCATGGGATGTTGGTAATCAACATATATCTTGCAAAGACGAATATCGTGGTATCAAACATATCGCATTGCTCCCTTTAGTTTCAAAAGTATTGAATAGAGACGAGTTTCTGCAAAGGCGATGGGAAATTTTTGTCCAGGAAACATCGGGCCACTTCATTGCGCTCACTTCGGGACCTGATTCTTGTTCAAACTAACCACATTGAATTTGTGGGTATGACAGCCTGCCATGCATGCAAGCCAACTGAAACTTAACTTCCAACGCCAAGGGGCAAATATGAGACAGCTTCAGGCTTCGAATTGAACAAGTGAAGCAACGCCAGGAGAGGTGTTTCCATCCCACTGCCTCAGTCTCACTGACACGATTCGGTCACGTGAAAAATATCGCACTGCTTTGCGGCTTTGACGTGATTCAACCAAGCAGCAATCTGAGCAATATCCAAATTTGCCAGTCCAATGGTGGACAAAGGAAGCCCAACCTGGGTTTGGTTAGAAGCATTGTGAGCACAGGGGTTGCCAAAGGAATGATGAAGCCAAGAAACCCAATTTGTTTCCAATCTCATCACAGCAGTCGACATAGGTTTTTTGGGCTGCATTCAAGTGCAGGAAACGCAACTCCTATACAAGACAAAGGAAAGGTGACTACAACACAAAAACTGATTAAGTATGATATGATATTAAAATGATTCAGAACAAGAACGAACGATAGCTCCTGGTTCTCCTCATCACTCGAGACATCTCTCCAAACAGGCATGGCTAAAGGGAAATTGGAACGATGCTGGGGGGGCTTGAGCCCTGATGTTCAGACCCGGTTTCAATTTGCACAAGCCCCGGTTGTCAATGGACTTCCATTGGGAAAGTCTATGATTTCCTGTAAATTTTCCCTTAAACCAATCCATTGACATATACCTTTGCTCAAAAATGGGTATGGCAATCTACGCCCCAAAAACTACCACCAAAATCCGTGGCGCGCCACTTGCACAAATTTTCCGAATAAAAAGATCATCCATGAAACACCAAATAGAAACCATCCACATTTCATCTTGATTTACCGAAACCAAAAGGATATATATCCAAAATATCTATCCTCTGGTTATTTAACAGTTTGCGATGGCAGCAATGGCCCATAGAAATAGATGATTTATGATGATTTACCTCTTAATAGCATGGTGATTTTCCAGTTCGCTATGTTAGTCATAACCAGAGGGTATAAAGTACAACCACCTAATTTTCACTCATAGATCCCATCCCATCCCATCCCACCAAGCGACGCCGCAGCTCTCCCTTCGTGTCATCCTCCGGAGCGGCACCCTCGAATTGCCGCGGCTGGGCACGGCGCCAGAGAATCAAAAAGGCCAAGCTGTGGTAAACACCTCAGAATTGCCACCGGAAACGTCCAAGTCTTGCTGAGAAAATCATGGAAAAAACCATGGTTTTCAATCCAAGTCGTGGTGATCATCATGATTTTTTTGAATTCTGTTAGAACTGTTAGATGTACATAGATGTACCATGTACCTATGCCACTTGAACATTGCCGAAGAACTTGGGAAACATTGGTTTCTGCTGATTTGAATGGAATCACAATATGTATGTATTTCTGTGTGCATTTTTGCACACATACATGTATTATATCAAATATATATATATATATATAGAAATGAAAATTGTACTATCCGATTCCTACACTTGAGTGTGAAAATGTCTTGGCCCAACAAAGTTGAAAGTCCGCGGCGAACCTCAGATTTTGGCCCAACATTCGGAGATAAGGCCGAGATGCACAAGGGAATCAACAGCCACAGAATGGCGCCCGCATAACCTGGACGTTCAGGCGCAGTTTTGCCATGCGTTTCTTGGGGAATACCCTCCGGTAAGACATAACTATGGAAAATCACAATTTTTCATGGGTAAATCCACTATAAATGGCAATTTTCAATAGCTATGTTAGTTTACCAGAGGGTAACTAACGCAGTGAGCATCAGTGAAACCACGTTTTTCAAGATCGGCGCCGGGTGAATTTCGCCGCGGCACTGGCTGCTGGGTCAATGCCATTGCGGCTGAGAACGGCCTCCCCATCAGCTGCAACGCACACGGGCTCATTGGAGCAATCCAGGACGCCGTAGTCTTGCCACTGGTTGATCATGAGTGCCTGGAGAAGATCTAATGTGGAAAAAAAAATGGGGGACTGCGGGCGGGACCGGATGACACCGAAAAAATCCGGAAAAGGCTTCGGAAAAATGATGTTGCAGTTGGAAATCGCCATTTTTCAATTGCATGTTGCATGTGAAACACCCTACAAAAGATCCAAGAAGAACGGTGGGCGGCGCAACACAGGCGTTCTTTCCATCTGGATCTTTTAAGCGACGCTGAAACCCCGGTCCTCAAATCCCAAGCGGAAGATGGAGATAGTCTTCAACCAAATAAATCCAGGAGGCACCGAATTCAGGTTCATGAAAAGACCACCAAAGAGCATCTGCGGCATGATGTTCAGAAGCACCACCAACCTCATAATTTCACTGTTTTGGACATCTAGAAATCATACTCCCGCGAAGATGGCTTGCGAAATTGATTCCCGATTAACTCACACTCATGGCTTATAACTTTGCTATGCATGCATGCATGGATGGATGAATGTATCAATGTATCAATGTATGTATGTAGGTACGTAAGTCTACGTACGCACGTATGCTGCACGTATGCTGCACGTATGCTGCACGTACACACGTATGCACGTATGCAGGTATGCACGTATGCACGTATGCACGTATTCACGTATGTACGTACGTCCGTACATATGTATGTACTAGCACGTATTAGTACGTAATAGTACGTATTAGCACGTATTAGTACGTATTAGTACGTATTAGTACGTATTACTATGTATTACTATGTATTGCTATGTATTACTATGTATTTGTTTTTATATCTCAGTATGCATTAGTATGCATTAGTATGTATTAGTATGTATTAGTATGTATTAGTATGTATTAGTATGTATTAGTATGTATTAGTATGTATTG
>Ga0126342_10004775_pt1 | contig 23326 bp, 20 predicted proteins | sample Cyp1metagenome_FD_92528 | JGI IMG/M metagenome (GOLD analysis project Ga0126342, IMG submission 92528) | Coral microbial communities from Lord Howe Island, Old Settlement Bay, Australia - Cyphastrea 1 metagenome | ecosystem: Host-associated > Invertebrates > Cnidaria > Coral ...
ATGAGTATTCGAATGTTTCAAACGTCCGTGAGCCAAGGACCGAGGGTAGATGGGGGTTGTCAAGACAATTTTTTCTACAAACTTAACCTGCTTAGCGTAAAAAAGGTGAGAGTGTGAATCCTATTATTCATAGGGTTTCAACCATCCTTGTGGTGCAGGATTTCGCAACCATCCACAGTATGTTTACATATATATATACATATGACTATATACATATATATATATATGACTATACATATGAGTGGCAAAGTTTAATGGGACTTCTTTGGAGGGGGATTTAACCACCAAAAACGATTCTTAGTGGCGATTTATGGAGGGATTTCTTAGAACCCATGTGTTTGGGCTGGCCCGTTGGTGAACAGTTGATCGATCATGTCTGGGATGGGTCGATGGGTCTGGGAAGGTTTGGGTAAATAAACACACTTAAGAAAGGTCCAATTCAATTCCACTGTATCATGGCCTAAAATAGATCTTCCACATTCTTGGTTTAATCATCTTGGTTCAAACGCTTCATTATTCTTGAGCCTCCAATTGTTTCTTGGCTTCAATCTCGTTTTTCGTTAATCCATTCAGATTCAACACTCCCATGAATTTTGGTCCCAAATATGTGATTTTATCACCAAAGCACCATGGTTTTTTGGAACATGTTTGAAATCTCAATGGGGGATTATGAACGATGATCAAATTCCCATCAGTCCAAAACCACCGTTAGACGAAGTCCCAGTAGATCACCCTAAGGACCATGTTTCATCCCATTCCCATGAAACCATCACGAGATCGCCATTGTTCGATCACCATTCGATCAATGGGAGATCTTCTCCTAAAATGGAGATACTGTATATACCATTTTTCAGGCCATAGAAATTCTGGGGATATTTCCTGAAATTTAGGCCTGACAAAAAGGCCAAAAATATATGGAATCGGTACCTCCAATCAATCGGGTTCCTGTTGCATGGCCATTGATTCAACCGCCATTCAACGTTGAAGTCCCACGAACTCACCATCATCTTTCAGGGGTTGGTAACTGTCCCATTTTGGGTATATTGGACATCGTAGCCATGGCATTGACCATATACCATTCATGGTTGGGTGATGTGACCCATGGGGACATTTAATGACCCATCATCTTTCGGTACGAAAAACCATTCCCCGTTGCTTCGCGGATGGGCCGCGGAACCGTTTTTTTCGAGGCTGGCCTTGCATCGACAGCTGAAGACGGAAGAGATGGATGAGGTCCATGGCGCAATGGCCTGGGTGGTTTCTTTCATGTTGGTTGGGTTTGAAGATGGGTACCGGTATACTACCAGAAACCAAAAAAAACACCGTCGTTTTCAGAGGGAACATGATGATTCACCAGTCAGTTTGGGTACTCTTTCCTGAACCTATATTGAATTATTGAGCCATTGTATGTGTTGCAACATTGATGTTATGGATATCATAAAACTATAACTCAACATTAATGGATATGTTTTTTTTTGGAGATGTTATAGTTTATCGTTATCGTTATGATCTTGATCATATTTTCTGGTTACTGATGGCTGCGGATATGCCATGGTCCAGTGGTCCAGATCCCAACAGTTGGTGGTTTTTCAGTTTTTTTTTTTGTGGGGAAAATCATGGGACAATGTAAGCTACAATCAACAGTTGGATTGCCTGGCCTGGTTATGTCAAACAGTTTGCGAACTTTTTCACATGGCCCAGTCGAAATAGTGGATAAATCCCCGTTTTCATAGCATGGTGGATCTTTCCATGGGTTTTTTTTGTACACGTTTACCAGGCCGGGTATCTACCGAACACCCCGGGATGTGCTAAACATGACCATGGCACATGTGGGGCATCCTCATGGACGATATTTTTTTATCAACACGCATGGGACAAAAAAAGACCCAAACATGTATGCTTAGATGCTTAGTTAGATATGTTCAAATAGCACCAACAATGCCACTAAAGGCAATGATCATTTTGTGGGTCGACGCCTCTCACCATTTTTTGAGATACTTGTAGCCTAGGTTTAGGTCAAGCTTGGGTAGCTGATGATGACTGCTCAAGGATCTAAAAAGGCTTGTTTATTTGATAGAAGACTGACAAACATGGGATATTTTTTTTCTTCTGGTATGATTTCCAGACGTTGCATGGTCTTGAAAAAATTGACACCTGAAGATGACCCAAATGACCCAACGTTAAGTGGCAACCATCCCAGTAACAAAATGGGGACGCCTCCGATGACCTGGGTGATCCTCCAAGTCTCCAGCGCCAGTTGCTTTATATGCAGCAAGCGAACTTCTCAGAGGACCAGTGGTTGCTGTTGCTGTGGTCACCTCAATGGTCACCTGGTAACCTGGTAACCCTTGCAGCTGCATCAAAAAATCAACCCCCCCTGAGAAAAGGAAACCATGGGGAATTGGGAATTGAGCCACAGGTTTGAAAAAAAGCCATAGAAAGGCTGTGTTTGATATGAATAGCCCTTCCCACATGCATAAAAATCAACACCCCCTGAGAAGCCATGGTTTAGGGAATTGAACCACACAATTAAAACCATAGAAAGGGGTGATACATGGGGGATTAATTTCATCAACCTCCAATTTTGGAGGCTTCATACCAGCCATTTCTGGGTCATGGATGGTAAAGGTGAAGCTTGAGGCCCTCTGCCAGGTGATTTCAATGACTTTCCCTGTGGATCTATTTTTTCGTTTTTTTTGTTTACCATGAGAGGGGGGTATACAGCATTTTCAGACACCCACATCTATCTATCTATCTATCTATCTATCTATCTATATATATCTGGTTGGTGGTTTGGAACATGAATTTTATGACTTTCCATATATTAGGAATAATAATCCCAACTGAGTTTCATATATTTGAGAGGGGTAGGTATACCACCAACCAGATATATGTTTCAGTGAGCGAAGTCTCAATCTTTGGTTGAATCATCATGAATCCACTCTTGCTGAGTGAGACTTGTCATGGTCAAATCATGAACAACGTGAGCAGCCGTGAAAAGTCATGCTTTGAGTGGGTGGATTCCACAATGTCTTGTGGGCGAAGTTCCCAATTTTGCTGCGGGTGAAATCCTTTCTTGGTCAAATCCGGAAATTTCAGAGTAGGACGACACAATCATGTGTTGATGAAATCATTACATATCATGTCATGTCATATCATATCATATCATATCATATCATCATAAATCAGATCAAATGTAAGTTTGTGTGCCCTACATGTTTCTTAAACATAAGATGATTTCATCAAATCAAGGCAATTGCCATTAAATCACCATCAAAATTACCAGTAAATCACCATATTCTGTGGGTGCATGGCACCATGAAACCACTATTTTTCCTCAACATCCCATGAAATCACCATGTGAAAATCCCATGAAAATCCCATGAAAATCACCATGAAACCACCACGTTTCCCCCGTTGTTCTCTGCCTTTTCCACGTATCGTTGACAGGACGAGGAGAGCGACAGCGGCTCGGACGGCGAGCGGCGGCGTGTCCGCAGGGAGCGCAAGGCGTGGCCGGGATGGAGAGGTTGGTAGCCCAATTAGTATTAGAATGTATTGGCTGGGATAATCCTTCCATAATGGTATAATGATGGGACAATAATGGGATAATTAACAATAATGGTATTAGAATATAGGACAATAATGGGATCATAATGGTTCAATAACTGGTTGGTGGTTTGGAACATGAATTTTATTTTCCATTTCATATATGGGATGCCATCCTTCCCATTGACGTTCATATGTTTAAAGATGGTTATTGCACCACCAACCAGTATTGGTGATCGAAAATTCCCCATGATAGATATGTTCTGTATGTTCTCACTTTTGTGTTTTTTTTGTTGGTGAATTACAATGGGGAGTTTTGTGGAAATATATGGAAATATCATCTATCCAGTGGTGAATCGAGGATTGTAAAATGGACGATGATAAATCTTTGGATTGATGATATACCCTCTGGTAAACTAACATAGCTATGGAACATCACCACTTTTAGTGGGAAAATCCACTATAAATGGTCATTTTCAATAGCTATGTTAAACTACCAGAGGGTAACAGCACCTTCATCATTTGGTTCATCCCACGAATCGTAAGTAGGCGAGTTGACCCCAGTTGTAAGTGGCTGATCACCCCACTTATCCCACAAAACCAGGGATATGCATCTATCCAGTGGTGGAGAGGCTCCACCTTCCCCCGCAGTAACTCGTAGCCAGTCTTCAACAGAAGGGGGGAGCAATGGGTGATCGATGGCCGCCCTTCGTGGATGAGCCAAAAAATGTGGAGCGAAAAGGGCCTCCATTTTCGAAGCCAGGTGCCCAAAAAAATGGCAGAACTATGAGCCATTAAACCACCATTAAACCATTTACAGTAGATCACCATTAAACCACCATTTTTCACGTTGCTCAAAAATCCCATGAACTCACCATATCAACGGAAGTTGCTGTCAGCACAGGTGACCAAGCTGCTGGGGCGCAAATACGATGCTCGTCTTACGCTGCGAGTTCTGAACTAATTTTTGATGGTGAAGAAATGGGATTGAAATTATGGGATTGCTCCAATGATATTAAAGTAATTGTATATTAATAACTTAATTATATGGCTATGGATCAATACCTATTAATACCATTTTTAGGGGAATGAACATCCATTTACCAGCTATTTTGATGTTCACCAGGGGTACAAGGTTTTGACACACTGCCATATATAGCCTAATAGTGGGATACCATACAATCAATAAAATAATGGTATATATTAAATATTATTAAAGCTAATAGTGGGATATCAGATAATTGGATATAAGTATAACCGATATTAACCAGGCTGGAGGCCCATGATGGGTAAAGAATAGCCATAAAGGGGCGGAAACTGGCCCTTGCATATGGGGTGTTGGGAGCAACCCTGAAAATATGGGATTATTGATTTTAAGCGTCAAGAAAACGGAGGATATAAAAAATGATATTTTATGGGAGATATTGGGATACGTGAACATTTACTACAGATTTGGGAGTTGAAGGCAGGCATAGTTAACTTCGAAACGAAGCTGTTTAAGCGGAAAATGCATGTGTTCAACAGTTATTTCATGTTAAATCACCATTTTCCATGCCTATTTTTGATTAGCAGAGGGTAAACTGCTTCGGATCTCTTTTCTTCAAAGTGCAATTTTGTAAACTGTTGAATTACAACATTAATATGCTGCGGGGAAACCATGCAAGGCGACGATTTGGTCAAATTTGCCTTAGGCTGTAAGCTCTCTAACACGGTTGGGTCTATAAATAGCCTGAAAAATCCTCGAACTTTGGTAGGAGTTTCCAGTAAGCCATGTAGCTAACAACGACCGAGGCTCGTTATTTATTTTCATCAAAAGAGATCCATGGTTTTTCCATGGTTTTTCCATGGTTTTTCCATGGTTTTTCCATGGTTTTCCCATGGTTTTCCCATAGTTTTTCAGGTTTTTCGATGGTTTTCCCACATTTTCGCAGGTTTTCCCATGGTTTTCCCATGGTTTTCCCATATTTTCCTACGTTTTCCCATGGTTTATCCATGGTTCGATGGCATTTTCCCAGGTTTTTTTTCAGAGATTCCCAGTGCGATTTTCAGGACTCCATCGTGAAGGCCGTGGAGGAGGCAGGGAGATGTCCGTACAGTAGCCATGCAACATGTACATTTTTTGTGTGTTTGAGTATATATATAGATATGTATATAACAACATAGATTATATTATATATATGTATATAACAATATAGATTATATTATATCATATTATATCATTATATTATATTATATATTATCATTATTATTACTTTATTATATTATATTGTATGTTACATAATACACATATAAAGATCACATGATTCAAGATGGAACTGACTCACATCATTCAATCTTTTGAGATTCGCCTTCAGGATCCCATGCTCTTCCGAGACGCGATCTTCAAGATTGAGCCCCTCTGCGGCCGCTTATGGTGCGCCGCATTGGGATTGGTATGTGATGATATATATATATGTATATGTATATATATATATATTTGTTATAAGTTTACTTTGGGTAAATATATTGATGAACATATATACTTGATATATTGGTGTTGATTGGTGGTATTTATGTTTCATATATATATATATGTATATATATATATAGGGTGGTTTGATGTTTTCTTGGTGTCTTTGAATGTTGAAGATCCATGGTTATTTGTTTGGAGATGGACCTTTTGACAAAAGAACATATGCGCAAGAGCGGGAGAGCACCGCACAACAACTTGGTTCAACTCCAATCATATTTTCTACCCAGAGTGTTTTTTTACTCCTAGCCAGACATGTTTGAGTACATATAGAATCACATATGTACAGTATATCCATCATGAAGCCATTAGTCAGCCTAGATGTATATTTCAAACCAAGGTAGCCAACAAAACGTCATGTCAACCCCGAATTAATGTCAACCCCTGACCTTTCCAATTTGGAGGCTAGCATTTTTGTGTCAGATTGTCACTACTTGGGAGGCTTAAAATTCATGGTTGACATGAAGAAACCACCGATATGGCAATGCTGAAATCCCACCGCCCAATTTCTTTGGGGGAAGTTTGATACCCCAAGCCTTGGGGAGTTTCTGGGTTGGCCGATTGTCCATTTCTGGGTTGCTTTGAAGTTTATTTCATGCAGATTCTCCGAAGAAAGATTTCCATTTATAAAAGGATTTCTCACTTTTGGCTGATGATTTTCCCACTTTTTTCCGACAATTCCAATCTGTTGGGGAGTCTTGGGAAGTCCATTGTGATGAATTTCCCCGAAATCTCAAAGAAACACATCCCAAGAATCAACCACCAATCCCACCACATAAAAAAAGAAACTCGATATTTCCCAATTTTCTCGGAAATCTCAGCATTTTGATCGATATCATCCCCCGCCGGAAATCTCAGTTTGTTTTTGAAACAGATGGGACCAAAATCATCTAAAAGTAGTGATAATCCCTATAATTCCCTATAATTAGTGGGCATTGAAAACCCCCATTGTTTCCCATTGCGTCAGCTCATTAGTTCCTAAAATCGAACATAAACATAGGCTAAAATCGAATTGAAGAATACTAAACACTAAGTTGGATAATCTAAAGCCTACTTGGTGGCTCATCCCACCTATCGTAAGTAGGTGAGCTCACCCCAGTTGTAAGTGGCTGATCACCCTACTTGTCCCACTAACAAAACCAAGTTTTTTTTTTACACCTACTTACGATTCGTGGGATGAACCACCAAGTACCCTCAGATATAATGGGAATATGATGGAAATATGATGGGAATATCATCATTTAAAATGGGATATGATATACCCTCTGGTAATTTAATATAGCTATTGAAAATGGCACATGTATAGTAAAGATTGGTGATTTTCCAGTTCGCGAACTCTTTGTTTACCAGAGGGTCATCTAAAGCCTATATGAACTATCGTGATCTCCCCCCAAGGCCGCCCTATCCAAACTCTCGAAAGCCAGGCCTCAGACGCAGGTGACATGTGCCTGCTGTTTCCTTCCCAAGGACCCAGCGACATACGGTGGATGGGCCAGCGAAATCCGGTTATCACCAGTTGATAGGTGGTTTATCCATGTTTATCCCATTATTTATAGGGTTTCAACCATCCGTTTGGTGATGCAGGATTTCGCAACCATCCACAGTATAGTAGTGGTTTATTGTGATTTATTATATCCAACTGGTGTTTTTTTAATGGTAATCACCATAGTGGGTGGTATAAACCATCCCCAAATGGTAGGTTTACTTATTATGAATTTTACCACATTAGTATGAGTTATGGCTTCATAATATAGAATTAGAAGCCAAATCATGGTTTATATTAATAAGAATATAGTTATAATTGGTGTTTTGTGGTTTTATATAATCATACAATCAACGCGAGAATCAGCTGATATTAGACATACACATGGTAAGATTCTTTATATGACGTTTACATCATACACACTTATGGACTAGCTCATGAACCCAAGATGTGGTTTTAGGTGTCACGAGATGTCTATGTGATATTTTCACATGTATAAACTATACAAAGATATGTAGTATTCATCGATACGCAGGAAAGATCTAGCCACATCCCAACGCGCAAAGATTGGTATCAATGGTTTCTCCGATTGTTTTGAGCACCAGATAGTTCAACCATAGTTCAACCATAACACTTATAATGTGACGGTTAGAAGAACTGGACAAGTTTGATGCAGCAGAATTTTTGCCCCAGATTTGGAGGATCCTGCGAATCGAAAGTGGGATAACCTGAATGGGGGACTTAGCTAACTCGCTTTAGGGAAACCACTGGACCAGTACTTTATCTGTGGATATCTGTGGGAGCTCCAAGTGACCCAGGATGACCCAGGTTTGCGGTTGTAGTTGATCGCGCTATCCAGCCAGCCGGCAGCTCCGAAGTAAAACATTGGGTTTGTCCAAAGAAGAAAGCACCACCCCTCAATCCACTGCTTGACGTCGTTTTCCCAAAATGGCAGTTGTTTTGGGGGTATGGCATGCCCAGTAGGACTACATTCACCCAGCTTTACAACCCAACAGCAGTGTTTCAGGATTCCAGTTTCGGGCTCGGCAACAGAGATAGAAACCCAACAAGTCTGGGAAATACTTGGATTCGGTTCAGGGTTGAGCCAATGCCATGCTGGGCTGATGTAGAAGTGCAAACAAATGGACATATAATATATGTACATTATCGACGGAAGTTTAGAAGTCAAACTTCTGACAATATGCACAGATGGAAAAGCAAAGGTGGGAAGAGTCAGAGAAGAGAAAAGCAGTAGAAGATCGAGCCGCGCGAAAAGGTAGAGAAGTCGCCAAACACTGTGTTTTTCCAATGCGAAAAGTAGGCTCGCAAAAGCGGCGGGTGCGGAGCCATTTGGGCAGATGACAGATGAAAAATTGCACACCTGTGGCGTGAAGCATGTTTGGGAGTCAAAATGCTAAAAGCACCTCAGTGTCGGAGCACTTTTGGACGTGGAGATGTCAAAAACGTGCACGCCGTTGTGGCGCGAAGCACATGTCGAAGTGAAAACGCTAGAGACACACCACGTTCGGACCACTTTTGGAGGTTGCGATGTCGGAAAAGTGCATGCCGATGTGGCGCGAAGCACATTTGGAAATAAAAATGCTAAAGACACCACATGCTCGGACCACTTTTGGAGGTTCCGATGTTGAAAAAGTAGACGTGGCTGTGGTGCGAGGCGCATTTTGAAGTGAAAATGCTAAAAACACCACATGCTCGGACCACTTTTGGTGGTTCCGGTGTCGAAAAAACATTTCAATGATAGACAGATAGATAGACAGATAGACAGGTAGACAGATAGATAGACAGACAGCCAGACAGACAGATAGACAGACAGACAGACAGATAGATAGATAGACAGATGCATAGACAGAAAAATAGATAAACATGTAGATAGACAGATAGACAGACAGATAGATAGCCCGACACTCTAACCACCTTTCGGTCCATCAGTGGATTCGCTCTGCCATCCATGCCTCACAACAACCAAACCTCTCCTATAGGTTTCCTATCTTTGAAACTTCCGCCACCGCCTTGTCATGAGACCATGGAAAGTTGATGCGTTTGGGCGATGCAAGGTGGTGCCTTCACAGTGTATGGGTATTAGTTACAAGCATACTCAGACGAGTAATTCACAATGTCATGTATTACAAGGGGGCACAGCCACGTGGTCAGATTCACCCTCCGTCACTCCACCATGGCAATGGAAAATCCCTATTTGTTAAACCAACCCATTGAGTTGCAGAAACTATCGAAGATGGTGAAAAGGGTGCTTCGAGGTACTTCGAGCTTCGGTCAAACGTTTTAATTATGATACGTCTGCAAGTTGGAGTACAGTAAATTTTGACCCAAAACCAATTAACCAATTGAGTGGAAATCCGTGAGATTCTATGTCCAACTCAGATGTGAAAACCCACTTCTATCCTCCTAAAAAAGATTGCCTCAAAGAAGGCAGGTGAATCCCACGTACGGCTACCCAAAAACTAGTGCGCAGTTCTCCGGGTATTTCAGTGACTACATTCAGGGGAAAACCAAAAAGACTGCGGCTTATCTTGATATATACAGCAAGACTCAGGAAAATTGGTGGTTGTCAGCAATGAGGCTCCATGCCCATGTTTACAGACGGGGCATCAACTTGCAACTTCTTCGAAGACTCAGTTGCCTTGATGCACGTAGGGATGATTTATCGTTGTAGCCGGGGTACAAGACTCACCCTTTGAAACTTGCTTTGCACTAAATTGCAGGGCCTGATAGGCCAGAAACTTGAGGGTTAGAAACCAATTGCCCACAACATTCAGCGTGGCCAGCGCCAATCGCATTGGAGGGCTTGCCAAATCCCCCTATGGCAAGCCACAGAATTGTCAAGAGAACCCACTTTTCTTGGTCTTACCATAGGGGCAGCGGCAATAGAATTCTACGGGCGCCTCTATGGCGTTGCTGTTGCAGGACGCTTTGGTCTATTGTGCTACAGCCTACCTGTCGGCGGTTGGCCAAGAGGATCGGGCACCCTTGGTCTTGAAGGGTCTGGGCATTGGACCCAAAGCCACCTTTTCCTATGACGAACTGGATGTCCGGGGCCCCGGGGCGGTGGGGGTAGTTGTGTATGTTGCGTTGCGGGAAGTTGATGGCACCGCGATGAAGATAAACTCAAGCATGGATGAGCAAGGCTGAACTTGGATGAACACAGGGTCAAAACATGCGATATGGATAGCAATAGGATTCACGCCAAACGTCAGGTTTTCAACCCGATCCTAGGAGCGCAATTTGAACAAATCAAAGTGCATGTTGCTGCACATTGAGTTACGCCAAATTTGGCCACCACAAGATTAAACAGGGCATGGATCATTGTCTCAATATCCACGGCAGACCCTGCCCCCTTTTTTTGAGCAAATTCTACCTTCCCCATTTCATTGTTGTTCTGCATCGTTCTGCTGTGAAACCACACATTGAGTCGAGGTCGGGAATGTCTTCGTGGAAAGCGCGCATCGATATGAGGCAGATCTGAAAATTCAGGGAAGTCTCCTCTTCTAACTCCAGTCACATGCATATTAATGTGGGTAGCCCACGAACAAACCAGGCCCAATAAGTACTATATCAACAACTAGGCACTTGGGGGTTGTTATAAACCTTCCAAAATAAGGGTATGCACTATACCCAAGAATGAACAAAAACAATTTTGGGGATACCAGTATGGTTTGCTGTTGGATCTACCCAATTGCCGCTGCACGCAGTTGTGTTGGGGCATTGAACTTGTTTGAAGGGACAGCACACCCTGATTTTGGGTATTCTAGCACATGCATGCAACATACCGCTGTTATGCGTGGGACCGTTAAAGTTTTCAGCAAGTAACGATCTCAATAACCTGTACAGACCCGGTAGAGATCGGAGGTCAGATTTTCATCTCTTTTCCACCACGAGCTGCACGATGCGATGGGACAGCTCAAGCTGGGCAATCTAAAGACCTAGATGAGCTGCACGTCTCAGCTTTGTGCGACATCTCATGCGATGGAATCTGCATGGGCCCCACTTTGTATAGATCACTGGACTTGAGAATGTTCAGAATGTTCAATTGGGTGCAGAGGCATTCCGTTTTTGTCGCATTGGTCGTTGGTCTGTTGAACCTCGTCCAGTCCCAAAGAGTCACGCCCCAGTTTCTGAAGTTTGCGTCCAGAGAACATTTCAGGGTCATCCACAATCTTCCAACACTGTCGACACGCGACAAAACGATGCATTTGTTGATCTTCACCTCTCTTAGTCAAACTGGCCAACATGGCTTGAGAATTCACCCATCGAACTTCTAAACCAACGGTTAGTTGGGTTTCCTTGAGCCTCGTCAACTCGTAACCCAAACTGGAATTGGGGGCTAAAATCCAAAATACTAGGGATACATGTTGAACATATAATGATAATTTTTTATAAGTGCGGTTGTTGGATGTTGTTGCTGGTTAATAAACCCCTTAATGTCAATGGGAATCCTTACGATTGGTGAAGTTGTCACCTTTCACTGGGGGAGGCTGTGGAACCAGCAGAAACCCCGATGATGCTGTTTTCAGACTGTTCCTCGTACTCTCTTGTCTGATATAAGTGTATAATATATAAATATATATATACATATATATATAGAGTAGTTATATACACATATGATATATATATAATTATATATACCCAATATATACATACATATTACATATTATATATATATGATTTAAATATATATATAGAGTAATTATATACACATATGATATATATATATATATATCCAATAGCTCAGTATCCAAGAATTATATCCCATTCTACCCCCCTTCTGTTGGTTACATCCTCAACGAACACCTCCTTGTTCTCAGCCACGCGTAGGTGCAGCTGCTGAACCAAGGAGACATCGAAGTGGACTTCCGCTTGGTCCATCGGGAAGGAAAGTTTGCACCCAGGCCGGTTGGTTGGTTGGTTGGCCGCTGGTGAAAAATAACCATAATATCTGGGTAAATCATCTAGATATATCTAGATTATAAATTTGCCATTTTCCAGCTCGCAAACTGTTAGTCATTACCAAAGGGTATGAGTTCTGGCTCGGTGCTTCGAGAAAGGATTTACAAGTGAGCAGTTTTTCCATAGTTTCAATGGGAATTTCAGGATCCTAAAATGGAGGTACTGTGCAATTTTTCAGGCCATAGACATTGTGGGGATATTCCCTGAAATTTAGGCCTTATATAGGCCTTATATATGGTACTGGTAGGTATCTCCAATTTAAGTTCCTGAGTCATGGCCAGATAATATGCCCTAATGTTTGTTAGGGCTGCATATCTCCAGTGGATCCTAGTGGATAGTATACCGTATCATGGACATGAACCCTTTTGGAAATTGCCTAGTTTTATTTTTTATTGATCTATTGACCAGTGGATAGGGGGTGCAATTCTATCAGCTATATGAAGGACATGTCTAAAGATAAGGATAGGCATTCCCTAGTTCATTCCAGTTGTTTTGATCTATTGACTAGTGGACAGTAATGGATATAAATGGATATGTTAATGGATATCAATGAAAGTTGATGGATGCATTTTCCATGCTTGGGGGTGCAGTTCCAGTGAACTAAGTGGTGATATAGCCATGATACTAAGGGCCCCATATCCCAACATATGGAGGTTATCACCATGGTTACATCTATCAGTGATCCCCAAATAGGGGATACCCAGAAATAGCAATTTTCAAGGACGGTTATGATAATTTATTGGAAGGATATCCTATTTTCAGACCAACCCATATCAGGGGGGGGTGATGGATATGTAATGCAATGTAGTGTAGTGTAGTGTACTGTAATGTAATGTAAAGTAATGTAATGTAATGTATGTATGTGTATATATATATATTATTATGACTATATACATGTAAAATCGAGGATTGAACTAATAAAGGGACAGACAATGGGGATTTTCATGGGGATGTGATGGATATAGTATAGTTTCTTCAAGGAGACTCTAGCGCTTCGCATTGACCATGGGATTGCATGGATATTTTTTTGGGAATTCGATGTGCCCTCTGGTTATTTAACAGTTCGCCATGGTATAGATGGCCCATAGAAATAGATGGTTTACCGTTCTTAAAAATGGGTGGATCTTTCCATGGCAAACTGTTAGTCATAACCAGATGGTAAACCTCCATTTTCCTATGGTTTTCCTATGGTTTTCCTACGGTTTTCCTATGGTTTTCCTATTAAAACCTCCATTTTCCTATGGTAAAGCTATGGGAATTGCGGGAATTCACCATGGGAATTCTTCCCAGCCACGGGAATTCACAAACGGCTGGTCGAGTCATTGGAGTGAGTAGAGATGAGTAGGCCATGGGCACCGTGGCCCACGTGGCCCACGTGGCTTTGTCCGAAAATCAGAAATCTGGTTGGTGGTTTGGAATCATTTTAACCATGAAAAATAGGGGTTTAATGGGATTTAAAAAGATACCCCAACTGGTTGGTGGTTTGGAACATTTGTTTTTTTTTCCATAATTGGGAATTTCATCATCCCAACTGACGAACTCCATCATTCTTCAGAGGGGTACAGTAGGTATACCACTAACCATATATGGGATAATCCTTCCCATTCACGAACTCATATTTTTCAAGATGGTTAAAACCACCAACCAGTCCATATCATCCCAACTGACGAACTCATATTTTTCAGAGGGGTTGAAACTCAACCACCAACCAGATCATTTTCTGAAGATCAGCCACAACAATAAAATTGAAGTATTCTGATGTGCATCAGCCCGACCCATTCTGCCATTGTGAACTCATCTTTTTTGATAAAAATTGGGGGTAGGAACTTTTTGCGAAACCACAAAGGATGGATTTCATGATGGTCACTTTTTATATAATCTTCGGGAAAACAGATTCAAAGATGGGACACTTATATATGAACTTCAGATAATATGAATGCTGGTAAAACACGAATTATACAAACCATCCCCACTAATTAAACCATATCCCCAGTCATCACCATTTTTATAGGTGGTATAAACTTACCATTCCCAGTCATGGTAAGTTTATGACATGGTTTTAACTCCATTTTCGATGTTCTTCGGGATGTCCTGGAGCCAGGTTCAAGTTCACCCCGGATCACGGCACCATTGCGGAACCTCGGCCGTGAGTTAAGTTGGAGGTTTTTGACTCGACAGGAGTCATGGCATGTCATGGCTGCCGGGTGGATTCGCCTCTGGTAAACTAACAGTTTGCTATTGAAAATGGCCATAGAAATAGTGAGTTTTCCCATTAGTAGCATGGTGGATCTTTCCATCGTTTTTTCATAGCATGGTGATTTTCCATAGGTATGTAAACAATGTAAACGTTTACCAGAGGCTAGTTGTTATGGTATGGCCCACCCATAGCTGTGATTTTACAGCTATGGGAGATGGCCCAGGCAAAGTTCGATGATAAACATGATGATTTACCGAAGGAAATGGGTCTAAATGGTGATTTTCCACTTTGCTACGTTAAACAAGACATGGGCATATGCCAAGGAAGGTTTCTCAGTGAAGCAATACATTTGGACCATCCTCACACCGTTGAGGTTGGGCTTATCCAGCACCAATTTTGGGGTCGCTCATCATGGTGAGCCATACCTTTAAGAGGAGCCAGCTGCAAGAGGTTTTTCTTCGCTTTTCAATCCCTTTTCGGGATTTCCCAAAAAGGATGCCCAAAGCCCGACAATTTCCAGCATGGTAGTTCGATGTTTATGTTTCCGATATTCATTTCCAAGTGTCCCGTTCTTCTCTACTTCCTGGTCAACTTAGTTAGTTCGCTATGTAAAATTACCATTTTCAGATATTTTTTTCGGGTAAATCAACTATTTCTATGGTCATGGCTTCCAGTAATTCCAGTTCGCATTCGCTGCTTTTTTTGTTTCCACCGGGTATAGCTGGTAGGCTGCGCGTTGCCATCAAGACTGCCATGGTTTGTTCTATCTCCGTCTGAAGGTCGGTGGTCAATGCGAGATCGTTGTGGATTTCAAGCCAAAGGAGCTTGGACCATTTCATGAGGCGCGGACAAAAGCTGAGACCAACGATGGAGATCGGATGGAGGGGAATCATACCCCAATGGGCCACAGATGAAACGCTTTCTGGTGGTTTTATAATGCGTTTCTTTCGCTTTTTGGTATATTTTTTTGCGATGATTTCAGGAAGCATGCGTCGCTTTGTTCATGACATTTCATCCTCGCTGAAATTCACACATCAGACGCGAAAACTCTGATGGATGGTTGGATGGTGGGATGAAACAATGATCAGTTCTTTGGAGACAGGCGCCAGCGAACACTGAATGAATGCGACCGAACACTCGGCCTCACCATACAGGATTAGCCTCTGGTAAACTAACAGTTTGCTATTGAACATGGCCCAGTTGAAATAGTGAGTTTTCCCATTAATAGCATGGTGATTTTCCATAGTTAGGTGATTTTCCAGTTCGTTATGTGAGTTCGTTTACCAAAGGGCAACATTTTTTTTAACATTGTGCTGGTACTAAGTCGGTGAATCATCCTCCAGAGATCGGAAAAATTCGGCGCAGGTTTTTGAATGGGCCCTGCAGGGCAGCGCAACAGTTTGGATCTGAGGCTATGCAGCTGGCGAAATTCTTCATGGAATTTTTGGTCGGTTTTTCTGGCTGGGAATTCATCATCTATAATGTCAACCCTATGTACAGTAGCGCTATATGTACAGTAGCGCTTTTTGACGACTATGGGAATTATTGAGGTCTCCAGGCATCGGATGGTACCTGCTGGTACCTGCGGTGGGCCCTGTTATGTTTGTTGGTTTAGGTTTAGCCCAGGGCCCATATGATGCTTGTAAAATGTCATACAATGCCCTTAGAATTCGCAGAAACCCATCAAAAACCCAACTACTGATAGGAGTTCATTATAGTATTCTAGATATAATTACCCTTTTATAAACTATAGTTTGATTACTATAAACTATAGTTACCCTTTTTTGAGTACTATAAACCTTAGTTATTGCATTTTTCCCTTTGGATACGTCCCGCCAGTTTCTGCATCCTCCGTCGAATTTGACAAAGACCAAGGCGGTGACGCTGGCCTTCCGCGGAACATCGGTACGACCCAAGTTGCTTCGGTGGAAGATTCCTGACGGGCCGTTGGGGATAGGTGAAACACCATGAACAAGTGGGAATGTCATAGGGATGAATAATGATAAATATATAAAGGGGATATTCATAGGGATAAAATGGGATAAAATAAAGATGGGAAACATGGAGATAAAATCACCATGAAAAACGGGATACGATTATATAAGTGGGATAAAACATGTGCCAGCACACCTCAGAAACGGAGTTCGTTAGAGTGGGGCTGGGCAAACATGATGGCATAGCAATGGTGATAGCATGTTATGGCTATATCTATGGTTTTAATCTGTATCTAATATGTTGTACCTACGACCGTACTATTATGTAATATCCAATATCATCAATATCTTGTATCAACTTTTCAATATATCATATCTCATATTCACATCTATAATACATTCCAATACCTACATCTGCAAGGTATCTATTCCGATCCAAACCTCAAGGTATCCTGGTTTCCCCATGCCTTTCCCACTTTTTTTTGCTGCGAAAGGTTTGAATTTGATGTGGATAAGATCAACTTTGGAACCGTGAGCTTCGGATTCCTAAACTCAAGGACTCCGCCATGGCGGGGTTGGAGAGACTCAGTTGAACTCACACCGAGAGGGGAAAATCATGGGAAAATCCATCCCAAAGGTGTGAGAACACCTAGAAAACTGTTTTTTCGGAATTGTGAAAGATCATGGAAGTTTGTTTGGCTATTGTTTGGCCATTGTTTTTTTGGGAAAGATATGAAGCATGATGAAACTATATGAATCTCATCAGGCTCATGCGGAGTTGGTTCGTGCGCCGATTCCTGTAGGGGATGAATCGCATTCGGAAGCCAGGTTTGCGGAAATCACAAGCACTTCGCAGAGCATTTGCCAAACCAAAGAAAGAGAGATTGGTGGTTTCTGACATATTCTGAAATCCTCAAAGTACCATAAATTATATGCATATTATAATCATGTTATATCATATTATATCATATTATTGTGTATAAAACACACATCTCAAATACTACCCTCTGGTAAACTAACGTAGCTATTGAACATGGCCATAGAAATAGTGGATTTACCCATTAATAGCATAGTGATTTTCCATAGCTATGTAAACGTTTACCAGAGGGTAATATTCATATGTTTTATCTATGTAGCTATGAAAAATAGATCCAAAATGTTGTTTTCCATATAGCAAACTGTGAAATTAGCACAGGGTATGAGTTGTGATCATCCCACCATAATTATATATAGTTCCCAGAGGGTATATGAACTTTCCACCCAAAAAACCGTTCTCCATCATGGATCTTGGGCTCCGCCGTAGTTCCCCGCGCCTTCGCTTCGCAGGATGCTGACGCTCACGAACACCTCCGAGGTGGGACGGGTCAACTTGCTGGACTCAGCTGGAAATTGTCCCAGTTTTCCATGATTTTCCATAGTTATTCATAGTGATTCACCAACCATCATACCAGGGAATTATTAGTTGTTCATAGTGATTTAATAGTGATTAATAATAACCAAATTCATCCAAATTCCCTATTATGGTATTAGTAATGACTTAATAGTGATTTAATGGTGATTTAATGGTGATTTTTATCGGGAATTCACCGTAAATTTTGGGGCGATTTGGTGGTTGGATTACCCTCTGGTAATGGGGGATTATTATGGGGGTTAACCAACAGGAATGCTGATTTAATCGTGATTTTCCATGGTGATTCTTATAGGGATTTCACCAACCCAAATGGGGGTATTTTTTTGGGACATAGCCTCTGGTAATTTAAGAGTTTGCGAACTTGAACATGGCCATAGAAATAGTTGATTTTCCCATTTATAGCATGGTGATTTTCCATTTATAGTCAGCTGGAAATTCTTCCATTCAAACCTCCATTGATAGATGAAGACCTCCAAATTAGAGATGATTTTCCTATAAAACCTTCAGATTTATGGATTTATAGATTTATAGATGATTTTCCATTCAACCCTCCATGGCTAGTTCGGGGATGTTCAAGCTAGCCACGTTTGATGACACCGGGCAAATTGATGGGAATTTCTGGAGAATTCTCTCATCCAATACCAGTAATTTGATCGAATTTAGCCACTAACTGGGTGATGACAATCAGGTGCCTTGCTACTACACACTCACTGTGAAGGGTGATGAGGCCGAGCCCGGGCAATTTTTCAAGTGATCGTCGCTCGCAAGTTGGGGGCCATTCACCACTTCAAGTTGGTGGTTTATAAACTTATTACCCGGCCTGGTAAACTAACATAGCTATTGAAAATGACCATGTATAGTGGATTTACCCATTGAAAATGGATGAAAATGGTGATTTTCCATAGTTATGTTAGTTTACCAGAGGGTAACTATAATTATATATAGTTATATCATATCCCATTTCATCAAGCCTTGTTATTGGAGTTAAATTGCATCAACTTCGCTATGGTTTACAAGGGGGGGCCTCACCTTGTACCATGCCATGTTGATCATCGGCCCTGGGCTCTCTGAGATGTCCGGGATATAGCTCATTTATGTGGGATTTAGCCAACGATGGTGATTTTTCATGGGATTTAAGGAGGATATATACTCTCTAGTATTTGAACATAACTATGGAACATGGCCCATTTATAGACGATTTACCTATCAAAAACGGTGATTTTCAGCGAAGTGTTCAATTTTCCAGAGGGTATGGTAGGGTGCTGATTCTTTTTGGTAGGGCGCTGGAGTTGTTCGACAAATCCAAGCATCATAAATACACTCAAAACATGAACTGGGCTCTTCCCCAGACTTTCCCATCCCATCAGGTGCCCAGGGGTCGTTTTGGGTCGCGTTTTTCAGTCAGGCGCCTCCCAACAACGAATTCGAAATTATCCCGTCGCGTGGCACCCTACTGCCCAACTGCGCTCAGAGAATTCAGGCTGCAGCCGGTTGGATGGGTGGGAAGAAGGCTTGGGTCCCAAGGTTGCTGGCGGAGAAGTACTAGATCGAAGAATTTACCATATTTTATCCAGAAACCAAGCAAGCCTCAATGAAAATAGCATTGATCTTAGGAATGGCTTACCCATTCCTAGGAGTCTCTACTGTGAGCACGTCACCAAAATGAAAGTTGTTGATAGTTTTTACAATAAGCGTTTTCAAGGGGAAAACTGGCGTGATTCATTCCATATCGAGTCGAATGGTCAAATCATCTGAATATCCCAATCAACCCACCATTGCTGCGTATTGGGTTCAGAAACCATTGGCTTTGCGTATAAGATGAAAGAAATTTGAGATGGCAATCCATACCCTCTGGTAAACTAACATAACCATGGAAAATCACCATTTTTTATGGGAAAACTCACTATTTCTATGGCCATGTTCAATAGCAAACTGTTAGTTTACCGGAGGCTACGAGGTCACTTTGACCTGTTTCAACACAGCTGCTGCGATTTTCCGCTGCACCGGCTCGGAGAAGTCCCGACTGGATCATCCAGCAGCTTTTCTGACGCCAGGTGGATTTTATCAGCAACACGGAGAAGAAATATGACACCAGGCAGGGTCCCAAAAAAAGCCAAAAAAAGCCCGGTGCAGTGGCATTTTTCTACAGCAGATTACAGCAGTGGCGCCCTGTTGATGGATGATGATATTGTGAGAGATTATGATTCTATGGGGTTATATAAATGTTATATAATGTTAATATAACAATACAAGATAGTTATTATTATTGTAGTACTACTATGTTACTATTCTATTGGATTATATATACTATCCAATATACAGGTATATAAATTCCAATCTATACTGTAGTTGGTCCTGAGAATCGATGAAGGAAATCCGTTCTTAACCAATCAATCAGCATACAAACCGCATCGCTCGACTTTATGCCAATACAAATAAGGAATACATGTAGTATACTTCGAAAAATACTTATCACTCATCAATTATTAATCACACGAATCATACGAACAATAGTCGAACAATAGTACTACTACAATAGTAATATTTCTATATAAAGTAATTAAAATAAGTTAAATAAATGAAATAAATAAATAGATGAATAATACCACACGTACCCCATATATATGTATATATATATATATACAGCACCAGTATATTTCACATTGTAATAGTATATTATATATACCATACATAACATATGGTACACCAGGCTCTCCGTGGATCTGGAAGGTGTGGGGAAGGCGCGCTTGTGCCAGGGGGTGGAAGATCGCTATTGGGATGAACCTGGCTGAAGCAGCATTTTTTTTACAAAGTAACCAAAGAAACACTATAGGTTTATCCAAATATAGCCTATATAATATATGCTTATTAGTCTGTATCATCTTGTATCATCTTGTATCATCTTGTATCTTATTACTCTGTATCTATATCTTGTTTTGGGAACTGTTTTTCACTTTTTGGGATGTTTTGGGTTGATCTCTTTTTATTCGCCACTGTTTTTCAAGTTCATATGGGGATGGGTCATGGCACCCTGGTACCGTGCCGTGAACCCCAAGTCATAGCTGGGATTTATGGATGTTCATCCCACTAAAAATGGTATCTATAGGTACTGACCCATACCCATATTTCTTGTTTCTGTCTTTTTTCCCCCAATTTTGATGGCATAGTGAAATCCCGTGAAATACAAGTGTAAATGGATTTTGGCAAACCAGTATTGGTTACATATCCCAGTATTGTTGATTATTCCCATTGAAGAAATGTGCGTGTCATCGGACTTAGATAATATTATACAATTGAGATCTAGATGGATTTAATGGGATACCAATGGGCTTTATAATGGGACTTAGATTTTTAAGCCTGGGATAAACATCGTGAGTTAGTGGGATTGATTGGGATTTAATCAACACTAATGGAAGATTTGTCCCAATAAGTATAACTGAACTACAAAAATATCAAAGTTATCACGTATTTTATAAGCTCATAACTATAATTCGATGGGTTTATAAACCAACTTGGTAAAAACTTGGGTTACCCTGCAGTAAGCGAACATAGCTCTGGAAAATGGCAATGCACTCATCCATGGTAGATTTTCCATATCTATGTTAGTTTACTGGAGGCTAAGAAATTGAACCAAAATATAGTTGATATGGAAACAACCACATTTTCATTGATCTATTACATTTTCCATATCTATGTTAATTCAAAAAAATGCTTGATTTTCCATATCTATTAAAGCAACATATCGCCTGGGATCTCAGCCAAATGTGGTTTGAGCTTGACCAAACCGGGGAATTTTGACCAACAAAGCCGTTACCATGGGATTTTCTGGTTCCAAAGATATCGGGCTCTTGGGCTTACCATGTTTCAAGCATGGCTACACATGGTTAGCAATGGGTAAATGCTTCCATCAAAACTTAGGCTTTCATATAGTTTCACCATTCTGGGTAAACTATAATGACCGAACCCTGTTCTCCCGGTTCGCCTGGTTCAATCCATGGGTTTTTATAGGGAAATCATCCCCTTTTATGGCGCCAGATTTCACCCAGACCATCCTGCCATGGGGATAACTGAGATTTTTGGTGACGGTTTTCAACTGGGACCAAGGCTGGGTGCAACACATCTGGTGCTCAAAAAATGAGAATAATGGCACCAGGGGAGGATAATTCCCTTCAAAAGTTGGAGGTTTTTCAATGGGATTTCCGCGGAAGTCTTGAAGTCGGATTGTTGCCCTGAAAACACTGGTGAATCGCAGCCATTGATGTGGCTGTGCTAGCCCGGCTAGCCCCTTTCCCCATCATCGGACCCCTTTCAGCCGCCAGGAATTGTTGTCCATCCCGATGTTTGCACAGTGTGCCGTGCCAACGGTTGGGATCCCAGGTCTCCACTACTGCAGATGCTGGGATGAGGTTGGTGAACTTCTCCATGTTTGAATGTCTCTATGTCTGGACGTTTGCTCAAATATATCATTATTCCATGGTAAGATAAGACTGCTAAAGGCACTCCAATTTTTCTCGATGAAACTTCAGCCCAGTTCAAGATATTGGGAGGTACCCTCTGGTAAACTAACAGTTTGCTATTGAAAATTGCCATAGAAATAGTGAGTTTTCCCATTAAAAATTGTGATTTTCCATAGTTATGTTAGTTTACCAGAGGGTAAACTGAATATTTTGCGGATTTTTGACCCAATGGCCTATAGTACATATAGTACCCCCAAAACATACAGAAGTGTAATTTACCACTATTTTATCGTAGTGTTATCTATTTTTAAATGCAACCCATACTCCACCAACCAGTACATTTTACAGAAAAAGCCCACGCATTTGGACCATAGTAAATCATTGTCATAGTACTCCTTAATACATTTCGAACATCATAGAACAGTGAATCACCACTAGAATTGGAATTATATATAGTCATCAGCAGATAGAAACATAGCATTTAGAATAAATAAATAAACACGTAAAATCATCATCAACTAGTAGGGATATATTATATCCCTACTAATTAATGATTATTTTACGTTTTTATTTACTTTTCTATAGACACACTTGCAACTATATATAAGGTAGCGCCGCTGATAGCGACCCTGGGCCTTTTATCACCATACTCATACATGTTTGTCTCCAATGTCCCACGCTTTGCACGTTTTCATTCATATTGGAAATTTGCACACGTGCATTTTGCCCCATTTTTTGCATGGGGGCATGTCCATCATGTGCGATTTGCATTGTAGTTGCGATGCAAACCTCGGTTTTTTCTG
>Ga0126342_10004776_pt1 | contig 23322 bp, 27 predicted proteins | sample Cyp1metagenome_FD_92528 | JGI IMG/M metagenome (GOLD analysis project Ga0126342, IMG submission 92528) | Coral microbial communities from Lord Howe Island, Old Settlement Bay, Australia - Cyphastrea 1 metagenome | ecosystem: Host-associated > Invertebrates > Cnidaria > Coral ...
CATCAACTGCATCGACTGTATCATCTGCATCAACTGCATCATGCACAATCAACACATCTCTGTCAGTGTGTGCGTGAGTGTGAGAGTGTGTGAGTGTGTTGCAGATTGCTTTTCACATGTGGGTACCCATGTATCACATGTACAACACATCGTCAGATCTCTGGCATTTCTGCCGTGAAGGTGACCTGGCACGTCCTTGAGCCATGGCACTTCCACGGGTCCAGAGTCCGTGTGGGACGCAATTCACAAACTACAGAGATACCTGGCATGTGACTCATTTACACGTTGAAACGCTGAAGGTGATTATTCTGATTTATTCTGTGTCGAGAAATCACGACAGAAAATTCATGCTGTGATGCAAAGTCATAACTTTAACAGATCGAACCATGCAGTTCTTCATGCGCAAAGCTGAAGGGTGCCGGCTCGTGGGAGATTTCGTGAAAAGAGCCCCCCCCCCCTTACGGGCTTGTGGAAAGCAATCTTCCTTTAGGTTCATGTTGGTGGAATTCTCAAATGATATATGAATCATGTATGAATGATTGTGTTTTATTGTCCAGTGGTTTTTGTGACAGCTCGTCAAAATGCAGCACGTGCCGGAGAACAATCGAAAGCTTCAAGATCCCAAATAACATACACACGTATGATTTAATTGGAATGTGTTTTTGCTTGTCGATTCCCTACTGTCTATCCTGCAGCAACTCAGCGACAGTTTTTCAATTGAAGAGGCTCTCAACATGTGACTGCAGTAATGGGTGGTTGTGATTTCAAACATGGGCTATGTGACGCCGCTGCTTGAAGCCTGTGTTGGGAGCAACGCGCTTTGATCACTTTGACAATTCCCCACTCAGCTTTCCTCCACCAGTTTCAGAAGTGTTGCAAGTGTTGCTCTGTGTCTTGCATGTCTTGGATGTCTCGGGTTTGCAGGTTATTAACTCGTCACACAACGTCACACAAAGTCACACATCCGAGGCCCAGTTTGAGCGAGCCCTTGGTCAGTCTCAAGAGCTCCAGCTTGCTCGGGTCCTTGGGTTGCCCGGTCTCATACGGCTCATGCGGGTCGATTAGGCTCAACATGTTTAGCCGATTTGATCGCTGTCCAAGTATGGTTGAACTTTGATGACCCCTCGGAAGCTTTTTGGATGACATACTTGTGGAAACGTTGATGTCGAGATTCCGCGTTTGAGGCAAGGTGTGGTGAGCTGGTTGCACAGCGTCCGTGGACTCAGAGAGAAAAGCGGGGAGAGGGATCCTTGTGTTTCTGTTAACAATGAGACATATTGAGACATTGTGTTTTTCTTCTGAAATTCCAATGCGTCACAAAACAAGAGAAAAGGAGAATTCATCGCTCTGTTCCAGGTGGTCAGAGGCTTCGCATCGAATTTGGAGGTCGGAGCAGTGTGAGCAGCACAGGATGTTCCTGGAATCTGAAAATCAAGACGTTTGAATTTTATAGCCGTAAAAATGCAAATCGCCAACCTACAAACAACATCAAACATCATCAAACAGTTGCAACTCCCAAAACCAAATCTATATTACTATATATTCTTTTTGGTAGTTGTCATGATGCATCTCTGACATGATTTGGATATCTTTGGATTTGGTCAGGCTGAGAAGCAACAGTGGGAGTCTCAAGCGCAGGTGCTGTGCACTGTGATGGCTTGTCGCGACTTGGGGGTTGCAAGCTTCGAAAGATGGCCCAGTAATCTGAGATGAAAAAAGTTCAGAAAGCTCCATGATGAAGCATGACTCCACAAAGTGATCAGGATGGATTTGCACAATTTGCAAATCGAATTTACAATTGGATGTTGGTTCATGTTGGTTCATGTTGGTTCATGTTGGCATGTTGGTTCCTTGGTCACGTTCGGACAGTTTCCGCAGGAGCTACGTGGTGAAACCCGGGAACTGCGCAGACGCCTGGAGGGTCTAGAGGTCGGATCAGGAACAGATCTACGACCTGGAAATATGTGAAATTCTAGAGAAATGTCCGGAAAGTTCAACGATACGTCACAAATCAGCAGGATTCAAGCATAGTGGTCGTGTCAGGCAGCTGCACCTGCTGATCCTGAGAGGCGGATGCAGCAAAAAACTACAAGTTATTCAAAAAGGTGTTGGACATTTTTTTTGAAAGAGACGATTATATAATTATATGATATTATATGTGGGTATGGCATAGGAATTTGAGACTGGCATCCCACCTCCTTAAACCATCAGGGACGGGTTCCAAGCGCGGTCCTTCTCGCACTGGCATAGGCCTGCCACTGATGAGTTGCTTGGCTGCAGGGGGAAGCATGTCGCGTTGTGGCTGGTGCTGCTTCACATCTTTCTTTTGCAAGCTGACATTTTTTTGAGATTAATGAAGTTTAAAGGGGACTAAAGTTTACTAAAGGTCAGTCAGTCGTTGCGTCCTTTTACGAGGGAACAGACTGCCAGTGCGTGTTTGTGTAGGAGCAACGTTGATCTGGGCGAGCAACTTCGAGCGAAAGGGACTCCCAGAACTTGCGATTCTGGCTGTCAGATCAGAAGAAACCAGAGATGACAGTGATCACACAGTGATCACACAGTGATCACACAGTGATCACACAGTGATCACACAGGTTGGACATGACATTCACATCCACGACATTAATGGCATTCACGGTATGATATTCGTTGAACGGTGGACCCAAGGCTAGAGAGACGTGTGGACTTGTGGCGGGAAGAGCAGCTATTGCAAAGAGACACCGAGGTGCGACATCCAAGACATCCAAGGCATCCAAGTAGAGAGAGTAGAGCTATAAAAATTATAAAATGCAACAAAAAATAAACAAAAACACTGACAAGTACTACTGGCAGTACTACTGAAAATCTTTTACAAATCTACTGAGTACCTGAATAGTACAAACCTCCAAAGAAATGTTTGCTTTGCTCAAAATTCCAATATGCATTCATTATCATTTCTATTCCAAGATCCTTTCTCATTTCTTGCCTTGGTTCATTGATTTGGCCTGAGCCCAGCATGACGCGCACTCTTGCCAAATGTCCTAGGTCCACGTGGCGTCTGTACCACCTGCCAGCGACCTAAAGTTTAAAGATGCTGAAAGATGCTGAAAGATGCTGAAAGATGCTGAAAGATGCTGAAAGATGCTGAAAGTGTGAATCAGTAGAGTTGATCACACAGGGAGATCCCTGCCAACCTGTTTGGCAAGGTGACATTTGAGTGAAATGGGAGCAAGTAAGTTCACATAGTTCACAATCATGGTTCATGCCAAAGATGCCAAAGACCCGTCACTTCACAACACTTTGGGTGATTTAATATTACAACATTTGAAAGCAATGAATGACAATTTTATTTGACTTTGCTATCTTTGCTTTTGTGTTGATCTCAAATTATTTAGACCAAAGCTTCTTAGCGAGCACCTCAGGCGCCAACGGAAGCGAAGGACTTGGACATGGTGAAGCAGGAGCACTTACGGAAACTTGAAGCAACGTGCAGCAAAAGCAGAATGTTCAAGTCAATGTTTGATCTTTGGACCCTTTTTTTCATTGATTTGCGAATCAGTCACTTGCATCAACAATACCTCTTCCACCAGATCCAAATTGTACATGCAATGCAAGATGGTGTCATGCTGCCATGAAGATATGGCAGCGTCAGCTACCTGATTTCATGTGCGTTAGAACTCCTAGGGTGGTTAATTTTGGATGGTGTTTTTTTTGATTGAGGAGGACATCTTTATCATTGGGGGGCACCCCATTTGATTCATCTTGGGTACATGTAAGGGAAGTGCTGAGAGTACTCGAGGCACGTTTGTTTCACGGCAGCGGCCTAAAGTGACAAGAAGTTGTGGTAGCTCAAAGTGACAAGAACTTCACAGCGCATGATAGAGTATTCAGATATTCAGAATGCAGAATGTAACTCTCCATAAAGGGGCACTTAGACATCCATCTTTTGGTGTGTGTATGTGCGCGCCGGGTACGGTGCTGCAAGAAAACTCCAACACTTCTGAGATCTTCTGAGATCTTCTGAGAACTTCTCAAGTTTGTTTCAGCCGCGACATGTCTTGGCCTGGCTATGGATGGTCCCTTACGCGTGCAGCTGCACTCGTGGCCTGGCTGACCTTGAGTGTGAATCCATTGGTGAAACTGTGGCTTCACCCAATCAATCAGAATTGAGAGAAGGCAAAGAAGACAAAGAAAGAAAACGAAGAGAAGAGGGCAGAAGATGATCACATTTCATTTGAAATCTTTAGCCAAAAAATGCCTGAAATTTTGAAATGATGCTTATGCGGAAACACTCATTGTACTCCATCTGTCGTTCTTCTTGCATTTTGGATCGGACAAATTGTCTTTCCAACATCAGAGTACTTGTGTCCAGAACTTTGTCATAATGATCAACTTCTGATGACGTCGGGGAAAACTTTGGTGAACTTTTCCCTTTGTGATTCTTTGTGATTCTTTGTGATTCTTTGTGATTCTTTGTGATTCTTTGCGCCTTTTCTATCCTTTTCTCAACTTTGTGCGAAATGCGTAGAGAAGGCGTTCTCTGAACTTCGCTTTGAGGCCGGGAAGGTGACTTCTGCAGCCGCGTTGAGCGGTGCGAGCCTCGTGACCGTTGTGGCCTTCTTCGGAGCCTTCCCGAAGCCGTGGCTATACCTCCGCCAGGACGCAGACGACAGCAATGGCGTCAGGAGTTTCTGTGATCATTGGAAGATCAAGCATGTTACATTGGCATCTCAAAAACCCATTAGAAAAACCGCTTAGGTTTCAGGCCTTTTGATCCTTTTGAGCTTGTACTCATACATCATTATACTGTAAATTACTACATTATTACTATAAGCTACTATATTATCAGTAAATTACGACTATATTATACTGTATACCTGAGCTCTCCGTCCTCCAACGATCCAGGATCGTTGGACTCCAAGGGATGATGGTCTCAAATACAAGGAGATGTGCTTGAGAGATGGTGCCAAAGCGTGGTTATTGCCAGGAAAATCAGGAGCAGCGCAGGGTTCTCCTTATTTTGCAAATTGGTTTCTGTGCATTGCATGTTTAGAACGTTTAGAAAATTTAGAAAGTTTGGTAGTTGTAGATTCACTGACAATCAGGTTCAATAGTATTCTGGTTGCCAGATGTGAAGCACTGCAGTTTTGGAGGGGTTGTATAAAAGCAATTTTTGCTTTGAACACTTTGGAAATCTATTTGAAATATTTTGAGCAGGAGATGCAGCAATCTGTCTTTGCCATGGTCGCTCAAAGAACAAGGCCTTCAGGACCTGCACGTGAGAGGTCAACGACCGATACTCTATCAACTGATGTCACAGGTATCGGTCGATCTTAGTCGGCATTGTTCGGTATTGGTCACATTTTACTCTTGAGTCTTGACAGACATTGACAGTAGGCCAGGTTAAGAGTTAAGAAGAGTTAAGATATGTTAAGGATAGAATCCAACAGAGACCCTAAGCTTCGCTTCGACCTGTCAGGGTCACTTGCGGCCTTTAATTTGCTCTTTGGCACCGGACTACACTGTGCTGGTCTTCGACTTCTTGGGCCATGGAGTGAGAAACCTAAACGGAGAAGCTTTTAAGAAATGTGAACTAGACTACACAGCCATTGTATTGTTCATATATGTTCATGTCAGCTATCATTTTGTTGCTTGTCAACCCCGCGACATTTGTGACGTACGTGATGTTTGTGACATGCCAATATCGTCTCTTTACTGCGCGCTTCAGGCCAATGCCTACGGCACCACGACATTGGGCTGGCGCGAAGCAGCCACTGTCAAGCACGTCACTCAGCCGAGACAAGGGAAGGAAGTGAGGGAAGTCAGTCACCAAGTATGGGAAGTGGAAGTACTGGGTGAAGGCATGGTGAAGGCTACGTGAAGCCTAGGTCCGGTGAAAGTGAAAACCTGAGAAGCACCTTCTGGACCTGATATCAAGTGGGTAGGTCAAAGACGCTGTAATCACTTTTGCCACGAGTACCGAATCCATTGCAACAGGACAAGGAACGTCATCGCTGAGGCAATCGATGCTCTGCAGCAGGAAGGTTTTCAGAGAGTGCTACTCTACGGCTGCAGCACCTTTGACAGAACAGCTTGGATAGGACCTAAGGACCTAAACTAAACCTAGACCCCTAGACCTACAGCTGAAGACCAAGCCGACCCATCAGATCCACTGGATTCTTTCTTTCCAAGCTATCCTAGATGGAGAGAGCTTTTGCCTTGGGATGATTTCCTTGTTCGCCTTCAACATGCTATTGGTTCCGATGACAGTTTGGAAGAAAACAATTTTTTGGGGCACCTGAGGCACCTGTTGCGTTTGTGGAAGGGAAACCAGAATTCAAAGAGAAGCGATTGCGGTTCCACATTACCGAAATGGAGAAGTTACCTGCGAGGTATGGGTGGTGCCGCTGCTCTCATCTCTCAGGCAGGACAGTATCAATTTCCAATGCCTCCAACTGTTGACCTTGCGCATGCCAGTCACTTTAGCGACTTTGTAGTTCGCCGGCTGCGGCAGAAAAGACATCTTTGGTTTCGAGCTTTTTGACCCTTGGCCCATCGCTGCAAATGAGTCAGAGGCGCACCATCCCAATGCTGTGGTGAAGGGTATCATCACTGATGGAACCTTTGCGAATTTCCGTGACATCTTCAGTGATTTGGTCACGAGGAATGCGCCTTGGCTGATCTTGGCTGACTCTGTGTCAGACTTTTCAAGGATTGCGGACACTTTCCAGTATTTTTGTGCAGGTCTTTGGCAGGTACAAGATATGAACAAGTCACACGTGTACCTGTAGTTCTCTACACAATGATTTCAAGTTCAGGATTCAGATTTTCTTGGTTTGGTCAAAAGCTGCACTTTTGGCGTCTCATTTCACCATTGACACCTTCTGAATACCAAAACCTTCATTTTTTGACTGATTCTGAGCCAAGGCATGGTGGATGCCAAGGTTCCTACGGAATCTTGTGTGACTTGTCACAGAAATCTGAGATGAGAAAGTCGTCTCAGAGTCGTCTCAGTCGTCTCGGTGTACTTGAAAGTGTGTAGCTCCTGGTTGATTGTCGGTAGCAGCTGTAGCAATAGTCACTCAGTAGTCCTTCTGGATCTTCTGGCTTTTTGCAGCCAAAAGGAGGAATGACATGAGAAACATGAGAAAACCAACGGGAGAAGATCACATCAGATCCTTGAACATCAAATCGGAGATGAATTGGTTGTTGTATGTTGTTGTTGTGATCCTGATTGGCGTCACATCAAATGAAAAGTGGTGGGTGCCAAAACAGCAGCTCACACAAGTGTCATTCGAATGCAACAATTGTGATATTGGATACAAACATGTTTGTTGTTGGTGAGAACGGGTGAGAAGTCGAGTCTAGGTCGAGTCTAAGTCGAGTCAAGTGAGGTCTTCAGCCAGTTTCCACCTTGTTGGACTCCTTGCTGGGTATGACCCACATGATGTGCGGCCTGCTGAAGCTTGAAGGAGAATAGAGATGATAGCTGCATAGCCTGCATAGCTTGCTGCAAACTCTTTTAAAGGAGAGAATAGTTTGGCAAACACCAATGCTGTATCTATGTGTATTTTGGTGTATTTTGGTGTCTTCAGGGAATCAATGTGAAGGCGGAATGAATTGGGGAGAGCACTGAGGACAGTCTGAAACAGATTTCGCTTCCAGTTCTGATCTTGCACGGAAAGTCTGACCGCAACTTGCCAGCTTGTCACGGTACTCAACATGGTGACGTAGTGAAGTGGGCTGGCTTTGACTTCTTTCCAGATGTAGCCAGATGTGAAGTACAAAGTCGGTGTACCCTCCTTGTTGAGGACAGATGCAGGATATAATGGCTTGGCAAAAATTTTGCGCGTAGGCGTAAAGGTTGGTTCGCCTTCTTGATTGGGTTGTGAATTTGTTGGCTTCACGATACTTCAAGATTGCAAAGGTACTGTCGATCCTGACAACGCGCAACAACTGATGCGCTGTGCCTTGGAAACTCCAAGAGCCAGATCTTGGTATGTCGTGGTATGTCGTGTTACGCTGTTGTACTTGGACAGGGAATGCAGTGGAATTAAAGCTACGAGTTTCACATGTTCCTACACTTGTAAAACTACGTGGCATTGACATTTGGCACATGTCAGCACCACCTTTGAAATTAAAACCAAGGGTTTAGCCACGCACATTCTAGACAAGCGCAATGACATATTTTTGAGTGAGAATGGTCATTGCATTGCTCTCGAGATGTCTGCCAGATGCCAGCAGAATTTCCGAACATTTTTGGCATCTTAGGTGCGAAGCATGGCAGTGTCCTTCTCTATGCAGGTGGTCACGATGATCCCAGCAATGCAGAGGTTGACTCCTCAGGGCCTGGCTAAATATTGGCTAAACATTGGTTGAATTTGGTTGAGCTTGGAGCATGGAGCTATGCAAGATGGCACAACCATCTGTCCCCGAACAGAGAGGTCACTGGCGAAGTCCTTTTGTGTTGGGACTGTCGTTGCTCACACCATGACTTCCCAGGTTCAAAGCGCTCTTTGGAACTTCGCCAAGAAGCTGCTGTGACCAGCAAATAAGATACAATCAAGACATCAAGACATCAAGACATTAAGATACGAGATTTTCAAAGGGTGCCGTTGCGAGCCGTTGAGCTCTGCTGTGCTCCACGGCTGTACGTTTTGGCCGTGTGCCAAGCACGCCAAATGCGCCGAGCGAGCTGCGTGCAGTCTACCGAAAGGGAATGATTGAAATATATTGAAATGGTTGAAGTGTCACATACGAAGAATAACACAAATAGTGGAATAGTGTAGTAGAGACGATGTGTATAGTTACGAGGTCTTTCTCGGAAGTGTTTCACGGATGTGACAATGTCTTGCCGACCAAAGGTGCCTCGTGATCGCTTGAAAATGCTTGCGCATTACTGACACAGGCGTTAAATTGAAAGCAACCTGGCAACCACCTTAAATTTTGAGAGAGGGGGCGTAAAATGGCATAACATGGCATAAAACTGACAAGACGGTTTTGACCTCTTGTGACTGCAAGACTAGTCCTTGTTGTTCTGAAGGACCTGCGGCAAGACTTTGAGAACCTCCTGGAAGACAAAGTGTGGGGCGAAGTGACAGAAAAGAGGAACATGGGATTGAAAAGGGACACTGAACGAAAAAAACCAGGGCAAAATCACAATGAGGCGAAACTTTGATCCTGAACAAATTTGAAGCTGAATGTGGATTGAGATGATGGAGCCTTTCTTTTACAAAACCTTTTGTTCTTTGATTTTTTCATATTTATTCCCTTGATTTCCTTTGATTTCCCTGCTATATCGGTGACTCGCTGTGAACCCAGTGGCCTAGTGACGACACCGAGGTGCAGTCGCTTCAGCTGTCTCTGCAGCAACGCCTCGGTGACTCTGCGGAGGAACTGTCGCAGCTGCTGCAGGTGCGCACTGCAGTCGTGACAGTGACTTTCTCCAACTTGCTCCTTTCATTTTTTTTTCGCACTTAATTTCATTTGATATATTTGAATATATTTGATATATTTGATTTCATAGTTTCCGAGTGATTGGAGTCTTTTGGGCTAGGTTCACTCCTCAACTCTGGGGGAGCGACTTCGCATTTGCGAGGAGATGGAAAGAATGGAACAAACATGACAGAACAAAATACACAGATCATACAGAGCCAAAACAGTGTCCAGATACGATGAGACAAACAAAAAACGTGGGGCGATGGAAATGGGCGGCGCTTGATATCGTTGATGGTCGGATTGTGTCAGTTGAATGCCTTAAAGACGCTTAAAGAACAGTTTTAAACATCTTAAACGGTTTTTTAAATTGGTTGGTTTTTCAAATTTCTCAGATCTCAACAGATCTCAGCTTGGTGAAGTCTCGGTGAAAGGCGTAGAGCCATCCCACGACCATTGTCTCGACATGTCTCGACTCCCAGGAGCGGCTCACGGCCTTGGCGTTTGGAGGATTCCAGGTACAAAATTGCATAAAATTTACTGCAAAAATCGTAAAAAAAACGAAGTGACACATGGATAGATTCATTAGATTCTCCTAAGAAATGGTACGAATTCTACACTTAGCAAATAATTAGTGCTCAAAGTCTTCGTTTGTTGAAGATGATGCATATTTTAGAGATCCAATCATTGCGTTTCTCAGCACAAAAAGATAGTTTGGCACTGTGACCATGTGACCATGATCTGGGCCTAATCTTGGTTGGGTTAGGCGTCTGAACGTGCCGACTCAAAGCCCGAAGATGAGCAAAGGCAATCGGCTGAGCAGCTAGAGTCTTTCGTGTTTGAAAGAGCGTCTTGTCACTGGGCATGGTAAGAATCCAGCTGTATGCTTAAAGCAACAAGTTGATGGGCTGCTACCCAGATAGCGAACACAAGAAAGAAACTCTTTTTTGGCCGGTCGCTTGTGTCAAAATCTCAAGAGCTATCTGAAGCAAAGATGACCTGCGCAATGTTCTCGACTCGGAAACTTTTTCCCTGAAATATTCTGCTTCGAACTTCGAACTTCTCAAGTCTCAAGTCATCTCGAGTCGTTTCTCGATTCGTTTCATTTCGATTCTGGGTTTCGCCATTTTGAGATCCGTTTCTTCCAAGATCTTCCAAGCGTTTTGAGGCGACCAGGTTCCACAGGCTCTGGAGCCAGCAATGCCGGGGGTGCCTCGTTGGAGTCCCGGATTGCGCGCCTGGAGCGCAACGTCAAGGCGCACGGTTTCCGAGTCGCATTCTGTCGAGTCGCATCATGTCGCATCCGAATTATCTCATTATTATCTCATACAGTACCATATAGTACAGTAAAATCCAGTAAATTCTGATGCGTATGATATTATCATCTGATATTATCATGATTATCATTTCAATATACTCAATCAAAATGACTTCATTCTATTCATTGCAGAAAGATTTAGTCATTTCAAACTTTCAAGCCATGTCAAACCATATTAAATAATATTAAATAGTGACAAATCACTTCAAACAATTTCAAACCATGCTGTGATTTGCACTATGTGCCCTCTCGCTGCTTGGTCGATACCCATTGACATCCATTGACATCCACTGACAAAATAGGATGAACCTGAGAAACTCTGAGAAACTGAAGCTACAGAGCCTACACTGCCTACAGTGCCTACAGTGCCGACGTGCGATGTCTTGTTCACCTCCAGGGCCTTGCTGCCTTTGCATCAACCGGGGATGCGCAACGCCTTGATGATTTGGCGATGGCTTCAAAGCAGGTGTCTCGAAGGGATCGAAGGGAAAGGGAAAGATCGATTCTGAGAGGTGGTGCGTGTTGCTGGAAATATCCGGAGATACGCCAGATACGCCCAGTTGCCGGATGTGCGATGCATGGAGATGAAAGATGATGAAAGATGATAAAAGATGATGAAAGATGATGAAAGATTCTGCAGATGTCTGTTTTTCGTTGGCATTGCAGCATCATTCGTCTTTTTGGTGGTCGACAAAGCGTTGATAGGCGCAGTTAGATGCTCGACGGTGTACAGAGAGGATTCAGCTTGTGGAGGTGCTGAGCTTTGGGAATGGTCCTACTTTTCCTACTTTGACATATGGTGTTGAAAATGTGGTGAAAATGTAAGTAATGGAGCTTCGGAACTGGACAGTGAAAATGCTGAAAATGCAAGTTTTGGCAATCCCATCAATTTGTGACTAAGAGCGGGAGCTTCAAAGATTTTAATTCATTGCCTGAGGCACAAATGAGCAACCTGGAAACCACAGACAGCCAGCTGGGATCTTCAATTCATCGACAGGACGCAGAGCGTAAGAGAAGGTAAGAACAGAACGTAAGAACATCTCAGAAACATCTTAGACATGGTATGACATGGTCGAGGTATGTCGAGGTGGGACAAGGATGGGCAAGGCAGTGTGGCTTGTGGCTGACTGCTCCCTTGTCGGCTGCCGACTGTGTCAAGGTCGGCCTCACCCGAACTGCTTCGACTCATCAAGGCACAAAATCGAAGCGCAGCGAGACGCGCACAGTCTGGGACAGTCTGGGACAGTCTGCATTGTTTAACAAGCTGTTGAAAAAATAAACCGTTTAACATTGTTTAACAAACTGTTTAACACATTGTTTGCATACTGGAACAGTCGTCAGGACTTGGAGCAGCGACTGAACGACGAGATCGAACAGCTACCTGGGTGCACCTCTGCATGAAATGAAGAATGATACAGTCAGCCACGCCATGGAGCAAGAAACAAGCAGATGCATAGTATATTAAAATATATTAAATATATTGATATAGAAATATATAGAGCAGTGTAAAATAGTGCAATCATGTGTAAAATCTAAAGTGCCCGTAATATGTCTTTCTGATTCTTTCTGCGGAACGTTTCCACGAGGTTGAAAGTCCAAGTTGAAGCTCCCAAGATCTCATCGGAGGCCAGGTTCACCCGAGTCGGCCGCTGCCACGCTACCGACGTGGGATGACGTGGGTAGATCAATGGGATGATCATAGGTCCTGCAGAGTCCTCCATAGATTGAGTAGATTGCACGATTTGCACAAAGATTGACAAAGATCATTCCGATTTCATTCTCATTCATTCTCTATTCAATATTTACTTCACTGCTTACTTTAATGCTTAGCTGTGCATACTAGGGGTGCATACGATGTGGTTTGATTCGGCCACTTCAGCAATCCATGGTCCATGGTCCGAGAGATGCAACGCTGCACACTGCATCACCCTGCGCAATGATGTATCATTGATGTATCAAAAAAAAGAAACAGATGAACCGATGAACCGATGAACCAGGAAAAGATGGATCGAGGAATTCTGGAAGAAGTTCACAGGGATCTTCTGAATCCATTGGCTTGATCCTTGGGTCCTTGGGCAGATTTTTCAGATGTCGGGATGGCTGATAGCACTGATAGCACTGATAGCACTGATAGCACTGATAGCACAGAAGAATCAACAAATGTGAATTTCAAATGTGTTCTCAGGGAGAAGAAAGCAACCGAAGGAGCTTCGCCCTAGACTTCGTTGAGAAAGACATTCAGGCGCCTGCCATTGGATTTGACAGATTTCAACCTATTTCAACCGTCTCTCCTGAACCATCACATAGGTATCCAGCACTCACGACGATGCTCGACCTTCGGCAAAACACTAAACCCAGCAGTGAGTGATGTGAGTGCCCGCAAGCTCTTGCACTCCTTGCACTCCTTGCACTCCTTTCACTCCTTTCACTCTGCTCTGATCTTCGCTCAGTCCGGGCTCTTCGTTTTCTATCGTGGCAGTTTCCTGGATCAGTGCACTGCCATTGGCAGGCAGCTTCTCGAGAGCACGCCATTGAAGGTGCTTCACAGAGACTTAGTCACAGGATAGCCAGGAGATTTGATGTCTGAGCTGAGCTGCATGAAAATATCGGCAGTCAAAACATGGCATGAAGGGATCAACATTTAGGCGGCCATCACTTCACAAATGTGTGATTTGCTGCGAGGAGTGGTAGGCTGGTAGGATCTCTTGAGTCATGCCATCCCGAAAAAATAGCTCCCACTTTAAGCGATAGAAAGCTTGAGAGATACTCCTCTAGCATGACCAGAGTCGCTACTGAATGTACTGATGTTTGAGTTGCATGAAAACGTATGCCAATCGAGTTACAGCCAAGTACGAGACAAAGGATTTGATGTTGAGTATGTTTGAGTAGCTCGCAGAAAACATATTTCATAATTCATAATATGAGAAGTTTCCTGCCGGTTCATGCTTCTTTTGTCTTACAAATAGGACAACAGAAGCTAGTTGGAAGAATCCCAAACGACATTTCAAAATTCCAGGAAGGGAGGCTCTGGTGGTCACTGTACTAAAGACATTTAAAGACACTGGTCATAACTTGTCGCTGTGTTCGGACATTGGCCAAGTTGATCAAACTTTACTCCCAGTCTTTCAGTTTTACTGCCAGTTGCCTCTCTGCAAACCAAGCTGGCAGCCTTGACGCAGCAGCAGGTTGGGTGACATGATTCATCTGATCTTTTCCCAGCTTCTTTCAGCAGTTGCTTTGCAAGTTGCACAGTGAAGCTAGATTCAACAAAGGGGAATTTTGATTAATTTTGAACATTCAACAAAGAAGGTGGTCTAAGCTCAACCCAATGGTCGCATTTTGTCATTCAACAGTTGTGGAGAAAGTTCGAGCATTAGGGACTTCAAGCGTCCCTATACACTGAGCATCTCCGTTCAATCCAGGTTCTTCGTTTTGAGCACGATTCCGACCTATTCGGACCTATTCCGACCTGTGGTTTGTCAGGATGATCGAGCGCTCCAATTGCAGCAGGATCTAAAGAAACTGCAGCAACAGTTCATCGCCTCAGTCGCCTCAGGCTGAAGCCAGGACCTGGGAAGAGCTTTCCGGACGTCTCCGAACAGTTTTAATGTTTTTTCACCCACGGTTGAAAGCACTGCGCCAAGCAGATCGCGATGGAAACAGTTTGGAAACAGTTTGGAAACAGTGAGCTCTCGGGCTCAGGCTGTTTGAAGCGCAAGTAACTGCCACAGCTGGAGGCTGGGAGGCATTGGCACAAAGGCAACTGCAGGCAACCAACCTTTCAGAGCTGAGAATGACATCGAATGAGGGTGGTTTGATGTTGTTTGCCACAGTTTGCCAATGGTTGTGAGACTTGCAAGAGTGAACTCATTTACCGGTCATATTTGTCAAGTAACAGAGGGAGCACAAGTCATTATCAACGGGCTACACTGTAGCTTGTAGACTTGTGCTGCAGTCGCTGTCTTCCGATGGGTGTCATTTTGCAGGATCAACACATGCTCCATCTGAGACAGCCAGGATCTGAGATGCCTTTACATTCAATGTAAATGCCACCGAGGAATACAGGTTTCCTTTGTGAAGTGCCTTTTGTAAGCTTGTTTTGAAAAGTCAAAGAAAGAACAACGAAGAGAGACCTTGAGAGGGAAGAAAGGACATTTTGACTTATATAACTCAAGACCAGGAAATCCTGCATCGATGAATGTCAAACACAATGGGATAGCAACTTAGGCATCGGCATTGGCAACGACACTCTCGAATCACGAGCAGGAGCAAAACTGATCATGTGAAGTGCTGATCATGCCAAGTGCTGTTCACAGCCCACTTACAAACATAGCGCACTGGTTCACTGATATCCACAGACCAATCAGTCATGTTCTTTAGTGAAACATTCTTTTATCATAGCATTACCGTTTGGCGCATGACAGTTTTTTTTTGTGTCGGAGTGGGTTTAGTAAAGCTCCGTGGCTGCAAGGAGCTCAAGAACTTAGCTGCCTCTGTCTCTACGTCACACCTACCTGTCTTTGACCACTTCCGGGTTGATCGGTTGATCCAAAGGCATCCACTTATTACATTTTCCCAACATGAAGAAAAAGTCGAGAGGAAGTCACAAGTACAGCCTTCACGCCATTTGCATCCATTTGCTCTGATAAAGATCAGGATTTATATCAGGATTAGGGCTGACATTGACGGCATCGCGGCATTGCGGCATCGCGGCCATTGTGAACTCAAGTGCCTGTGCCAACTCCGACTCTGCGCCATGCCTGGGCGCACTTTGGTCGCCCATGCAGGGACACCGAGGGACACCGGGGACACCGAGGGACACCCAAGTCTACTGGGTCTACCGACCATGTACCGAACAAGACGGGTAACGAAGACTTCATTTTGGGAAGCGATTCTGTTCCTTCTGTGAATTCCTGGGAACAAATTTTGAATCAGAAAGTCATCGACACACAAAAAAGTGGTTCATTGGATCTACTGCGCTACCCCGCTGAACTTAAGATGTACAGTCACTTGACCTAGAACACTTCTTTCCATAGGATCAAATGTGCCACTTCTGGCTGATGCATCGTCATTTGCGATACAACCGTGACCTGTGGCCAGAGGTGTTGGATTTTGGTCTCGACAGCTCATTCGATTGATCCGCTTACTCCGCTTAGTCCGCTTGGTGACTTAGTGTGGGTTTGACCCGTTTGACCGGTCTGACCTGGCCGAGGTTGTGTTGGAAATCCTGGAGATTGGAGGCGCAATTCATTCGCTTGTTCAAAGAATTGTTTTTTTTGTTCGCCATATTTTGATACATTTTAATACATTTTACATTGTCTGAATTTCGGTTTTCCATTTCCACGTCAAAACGTTTTGCCACCTTTTGTGTCCTCTTGTCCTTTTCCATTCTGCTCGAGGCTTGAACGGCTCAGAAATCGTTGTGCTTGTCAGCGCTTTGGGCGAGGCGTGCAAGTTTTTTGCTAATGCACTTGACAGCAGTAGCTGAAACGCAGAGAAAGCCATCCGAAACGACTGAAGAGATTTAGAACGTTTTAGAACCGTACCAAAATGGCTTGCCTTTGTTGAGACAACAGTGCTCTTACCACCAGTGTTTGTTGGCAATGTTGACAGGCACGAGCCCGACGAACAGCAGTTTGAGATAAATTGCAGGGATGCGAAATGAAAGACGTACATGGGTCATAATTACTGGGGTTTACTATGTTGCTCTGTTTCTAGGAGTTCTAGTAGAAAAGACAATTTGTGGCATCCCGTTTGTTTTATCAGTTTCTTTTTGCAACGGTCTTAGAAGGCAAAGAAATAGGATAATTATATAATATCTAATATAGTTATATATATATGATTCTTATATATATATAATATCTCATATATCCCAACAGTTTTGCCATACTACTGTCCATGGCAGGTGCAGTCTGCAAAAAGTGCAGCGCACTCTTTGCCTGTGTCGTTCGTGTCATTCTCCTTCCGATCGAGCTTTGATGCGCACTGGTCTGGGCACATAGTTGCGACGCTGACAGGCCTCACTTTCTTCATGTGTCGTGACGGTGTCATGGTAGTGACTCGGTAGTGACACCTTGTGACCCTCCAACCATTTCAGTGAACGGAATATCTTCACCTCACATTTCAAGCTTCGCAGGCTTCAAGAAACACAAAAGCCTATGTTCTGCTCAGGCCCTTTGAAACATCGCTGCGACCCTTTCTTATGGAACTGGCCTAAGATTGCGAATTTGTCTGCAGGTGTCTCCGGAAGCTTGAAAGGGACAAGCGCAGAGTTCTCGTGTTGCTGAACAGAAGCGGAACAGTTGCACGATGTTGCAAGATGTTGCAAGATGTTGCAAGAGCGATGACTTTGGCCATATTGCAATGCTCCCCAAACGAGACTCTCTAAGACTCTAAGGCGGAGCCGTTGCAGATCCGGCTTCTGAAGTCAAACCGTCAGGTTGGAGCTCAGCTGCGAAGCCTTCGGATCATGCTCTTTAGACTCTTTAGACTCTAAGCTCAACTGTCTCAACTCTGTCTCAACTCTGTCTCAACTCTGTCTCAACTCTGTCTCAACTCTGTCTCAAGTGTTCGACACCGATTTGACACCGATTTGACCCTGCAACAGACTTGGAAACTGTGCCAGACTGTGCCACTGATCAAGCGATGATGCAATTTGGGGAGTGGTGGTGTTTGTTTCAACTTGACAGGTAGCTGAATTCCAACTCAGACCATTTTCCTGGTTGAGACAGTCTCGAAGTTGCGGCTACTCGGCAAGTGTGCAGATGCTTCAGGATGGATGTGTGCAATTTTGCTTTGATCCCCCAATGAAGCCACTGCAAATTATACCGTCACAAAGCCTACCAGTTTGAATAACCATGAATCAACTTGAGTAGGCAGGTTGAACTTGATTGCGGCACGTGGAGAGCTGCTGCAGAATCATTGAGTAATTCTTCACACCGTTCACACCTTCCATCCTGTGGAGAACACAGTACTTTCTCTATTGTTCGCGCTAAAGCTGGACGTGTTCGCTAGGTGCTCACCATGGTACCATCTGTCTCCAAAAGGGCAATGACAACAATGAGAATGGCAATGACATCTGGATCCGCAGGAACCCCGAGACTGCAAAATCGTGAAATTGTTTGCCTTGATTCATGACAGGCCACGAATATTCATGACAGGCCACCAGGCATCTCCAAATTTTTTATAGTCGGACGAGTTTGCATGATCTTCAACTAATTTGGAAGAGGAGCATACAGGATCTCGCCCAGATTGACTCTCTTCCCAAGGTCTACAAGTGGACGCTGGTTTGGCGGAAGATCCGAATTGGCGCCTTGACATGACTCAGCTAAGGGACGGGGTTGGACGCCCGCGGGAATGAAGGATTTGGCTAAATTGAAGGGTAAGATGAGTGAGACGGGGCTTTCCAGCGTTGTGGGTATCAAGGTGTCACCATCAACTCTTCAGATGCTCCTTGAGTGTGAATCGAAGATTATTGATTATTGTAGACTATGCCACTTGGGCCACATGTTTTTGCTATTGGATCAAATAGGTTCTTTGTCGATCTCTAGACATCTCTCAACATCAACATCTCTCAACATGTGCGACTTCGGCCGCTTCGACTTTGTGATGTGTGAGATGGGTGAACCATGTGGAGCTACAACGAACTCAAGATTGGCCCAGCCCCACCAGGTTTGGATCTGTTCAGACAGAAGGCCCAGTGATGCTTGGCACGCAGAGCTTTTTGGGCACCAGGGAAGCTAAAATTTGCTAAAGGAGCTCTTGTGAGCAAAGTCATCTTTGAATTTCTCTGGGTCACGAATTGTTTTGGAGCGAATCACACTTCATGGACCTTCATGGAGTCTGGGGCAGCGGGCTTGGCAAAGTATATTATGAAGTTTCTGCTTCAACGCCGCGCAGCCAATGTGTCAGCATAAGGTGTTTCTTATGCTCAGGAAAGTTCCCGAGAAGGGCGAGATCATCCGTATCCCTGACGGCCCTGACAATGAGGATCAGACTGATCAGACCGTGAGGTTTGATTCGGAGTGCGATTCTTTACGCAGTCTGCTACGCCAGGCATTTTTCGATGGCAAACAGCCTGCGGACATGGCACGAGAAGAGTGATATCCTGAAGCACTCTTACTCGGGATATCTTATGTGCCTGGTGCTTGTAGGTCACAGCTTGCATCCTGCATGACATCCTGATGGAGGCTGCATGTTGAGGATATGGCATAAGGGATATGAGTCATGAGTTAAAATCAGTCCAAGGTTGCTTTTAAAGGAAGTCTATCCGGAAGAGACTGTGCCTGGCTGTAGATGTTTTCTTGTGAAGATGCAGAGGGGCTCTTGACGTCCTGATAGTGGACCAGGGACTTGCATTTTTTTTGATTCGGTCATGAGTCATTTTTTTCAATTCCAGCTTCCATCTACATCCAATTCGACATTGTGTATATTAGACCCGCCGAATTTGATGCGAGTGACCTTCTCAAGGTTTCACCCGGAAATTTGACAGGCTTTGGTCACCGAAAGACCACGCCAAGCTGATGCGACATTGACATTTTGGGTAGATCGATGTAGATCGATTTTTGATGGGTTAGATACCGCAGTGATCCGCAGTGATCCGCAGTGCTTTACTCGCCTTACTCGGTGGAGCACTGCCACCTGGGACTGGAGGACTGGAGAGCTGCGGCGCTGCGGCGCTGCAGCGTAGGGTGTCAGTGCTCGTGCAACGCTTCAAGGGGTTGAAGCGTAGTGTAGTGACGTAGTGGCGTAGTGGCGTAGTGCTCAACGGACTCAATGGATGACGAATGGAAAATTGATGAAAATTGAAAAACAAATTGTGCAATTCTCTTCCTGGAATCGGACTGAAGTTCTGCAGATCAGGTTTGTAATTGCCTGCTTGAAATTTTGAAACACAAACCAAACTTCAGCAGCCAGGCTTCAGGCTTCTGTGGGCCGCGTGCAAGAGGATTTCCGACAGGCTCACTTGGAGAGTTGGCAGTGAAATTTGCAGGGAGATGACACCAGTCTGAACGTCATTGAAAGAGTCATTGAAAGAGTCATTGTATCACAGTACATCAGTGTCATAATTGTTGTTGCATTGCTCGCATTGCTTGTTCCAGGTGCCCTCACTGCCAAACCCACTTGGTGCCAGCCTCAAATCTGAGCCAATGGGCCAGATTGGCAAGACATGCCTATAAGACATGCCCTTCACCAGAAACGCATCCTGAAGGTGATTCTGAAGTTGTGGGTTGCAATTGGTTGCAGTTCTTGCAGTGTCCAATGTTCCCTCACCTCCTCGCGGCCTGTCATGGAACTGTTGGCAGACTATGGCAGACTTATTTGCTTCTGAAATTTGGCCCTGAGGTTCAACAGAGGCCCGAGAGAGATGTGCATGCTACATCATGATACATCATGCTACATCATGATACATCATGATACATTGAGTATCATTGGGATCATTGGGTATTGGGTCCACTTTGTGACCATGTCCAAGGAGAGCCTCAGATATCCTCAGATTTCAAAGATAATAGATCCAATGGCTGAATTATTCAAAACAGATTCCTTCTCCAATTCATTGTTGTGCATCTTTTTGCACTGCTCCTTGGCAGTTTTCAGTTTATGATGCTTATATAAACGTTTTGAATTTAATGATTTTTTGCCGACTTGTGAGGTAAGCAGCGCTGCTGCAGATGCCAAGTCTTCGTGCGGCAGCCAAGAGCCAAGCAGCGCCAAGCAGAGCCATGTAGAGCCAAGTAGAGCCTCATAACTCACATAACCCACTGGTAGTTGCTAGCAGCTACCAGCAAGATCTTTCAAGAGATGCTTGTACTTGTAAGATTTTGTAAGATCTTGTAAGATCTTGTAGCTACTTTCAGTGCTCAAGGCCCTCAATGCCTCAAGGCCCTAAAAGATCAGCTCCGAAGCTACACAGAGATACTCAATTCCTTTTCAATTGTCAAACTTGGGTTTGGTATAAACTAGGAACATGTAAACTTGGTTGACGCAGTCAAGGATCCCATTCATGGAACATAGAAATTGCCCACTCCGTCATTTCCAACTTCGCTCTGGTTGGCACACCTGTCCAGGGCGGATGCAGTGACTGCACTGCAAAGGGCAGAAGAGGCTTGTTGTTGGGGTTGTGGGAGTCATTCACTGCTAATGTTGGTTCAGCTTTGGTTTGGATGTCAGTTGGGCGCAGTGGCTACAATTCAGTAGCGACAAACGATGGCGTTCAGGTTGCATGCAGACAGTCATGACTTCTGTTCTGCCTCAGTGTTTGGAAGTTTCTCCACATGGAAGTTTCCCACCGAAGCTACGATTTTGCTTCAAGTTTGGAAGCTTTTAATTTGCTTTTTGGACGTGTTTTCATGGTGCCTAGGGCAACCTTGGCATATCCAAACGCATCATTAAAAATCACAAATGTTTAGTATGATTTTATCATATGTTATCAATATATTTAATGATATCATAGATATCTAATTTATTCTATATAATTTAATCATATCTACATTTTCGACTGGTCTGAGGCTCAACGCCGCGTTGCCTCCTTGGGTGCGGAGGCCATCTCTTCAGGAAAGGAAGTAATGTTGCACTGTCGTTGCCACGTGTTGTCCAACAGTACGTGATCCTACTGTTCCTATACTGTTCCGATACTGTTCCGATACTGTTCCGATACTGTTCCGATACTGTTCCCATTGGTCCTTCTCCAGATCAACAGTGCGGGCTTTTGCGAAATTTTACAGCCGATTCAAACTCTAAAACTTCCCTTGCACTCTTCTGCGTGCACAGGCACAAAGATGTGACTTTTGATTTTTTAGCCTGATTTTGATTGTTGCACGACAATTGCTTGAGAACAATTTTTGACCTGTTGAGTATTTGCACCTGAAATTCTACGCACGGTCTGATCCCCGAAAAAGCATTCTATGTGGGGAATGCCTGATGAACATCTCATACGGCACCCGATAGGCACTACTGTCGCTGCCATGTCCAACTGTTTGATGTGAACCTCATGCCTAGTGCCTTCACACCAGGTTGCAGAGCTCGCGAAAGCTCTACAGGAGATGCAGAAGGTGCGCTCTATGTTTTGGACATGTCAAGGCAAAAAAGCAAGTGGTCCAGGGTTGTACAGGAAACTCACAAAAGACAATTTATTATCCAAACACCTCTCTTTCACAGTGCTTGGGACTTTTTAAAAGTTTCCTACTGAACCTGAAACCAAAAGCGCATTGCAACAAAGTGCACAGATTCCCCCTGTGTGCCTCGGCCAGGCAGAGAGTCAGGCACCCCGAGAACAGGCACAATCACTCCACCTGGAAGCGTCATTGTCCTTCGGAAGAGTATGTAATTAGTATGTAATTAGTGTTAGTCTGCAAGAATTGTAAATTCATCTTGCTCGTACAAACAAATGACAGGCGTGAACCAACACTCGTTTCTTGAACCTGGATGTGGTGTGATGTGCTGCCATTGGAGCTGACTTGGCTATTCCACCTCACAGGGAACAAGTTCTCGTGACCAACTGCACGTTCCAGATGGACTGGACCAGGACATGTCGTAATGGTTCATACATGATGCTGCATCATCATGATGCTCAGTAAGCAGATAATACTTGGCAAAGCATTACAGGTGTCTCAGGCCTTCTCATTTTTCACTGAATGCTAGTGATTCTTAAGGGTTGTAGGAAGACCTGCCGTTGAGTGACTCTGTGCTAAAATACGGTAAACATAAAACGGTTAAACAAAGGACGTCAAAGGTACTCAAATACGGTATCAAAATGTATCAAATACGTCAATGTTTTGGTTGCCATCGGCGGTATCACCTTGATAAGGTCCTTTCCTCCGGTTTTTGCAAGGACACGCTTGCAGATGTTCGTAAAGATCTCCTGGTCAATGCCTCGAAAACGACGAGAGCAGTTCAGAGCAGTTCAGAGCAGCACAGAAGGAAGACAAAACGGAGTGGACAACGGAGTGGACCATGACTGGACATGACTGGACCATGTAAATAGGTTGGCCAAGGCTTTAGGAAGTTCCCACCCTGACTATCCACCGTTCACCAACTGTCCCCAGTCGTGGTTTGGAGGAACGGATTGAAGCCGCCAGATTTTGCTGTGAGGACCTCAACATGCCCAAGCCAGGGGACGACGAGGTGCAAGACTGACAGGACATCAGCTTTCGTATGTCTGTGCAGAAATGGGATCTAAGATGATCTAAGTCTGTGGATGTGGAAGCATCGAAGATATCGAAGATGATTGATGATCGAAGATCGAAGATGTTGGCGCTTGGTTTTTGTGTGATCATGGCACGGTCGCAGCCGGATGCACTTGGATGCATCCTGTGGAGGCCACACCGGACGGACCAGAGGTCTTGCCTGAGGTGCCTATGGTGCCTGAGGTGCCTGCAATGCCTGCAGAGGCCGGAGATGTGTTTGTTTATTCATTCTATTACAATAATTACATATAATTACTATTTTTTTGTTTGAAAATTAGTATTAACTAGACGACGGATGGCCCGAGAGCGTAGAGGAGCAGAGTCTTCTGTTGCTAGTATGGAGACACTATATTACAAGATAATATATTACAGATGTATTATAGGCAGACGAGAAGAGTAGTATCA
>Ga0126342_10004777_pt1 | contig 23321 bp, 23 predicted proteins | sample Cyp1metagenome_FD_92528 | JGI IMG/M metagenome (GOLD analysis project Ga0126342, IMG submission 92528) | Coral microbial communities from Lord Howe Island, Old Settlement Bay, Australia - Cyphastrea 1 metagenome | ecosystem: Host-associated > Invertebrates > Cnidaria > Coral ...
GGACAGCGTTCCATGCAGAAAAACATTTAGGCATGACTTAGGCATGACTTCTTGGATACAGCGTTTACAATGGTAAATGCCATTCAAAAACATGCTAGGCATGACTTAGGCGTGACATTGTCGTTTCCCTATAAATGTCACCATAAATAGCATACATGGAACCTATGGGAACTGATGATTAATGGAGAACACGTGGATACAGGTAACAATGATTCCTACGTGTCTCCACTTATCATCCAATCACTGGATTGCTTTAAGGGACAATTTACAGGAAACCTCAATCTGGCTGGTGGTTTCGAACATGTTTTTCCATAATATATGGGATTATCTTAAATGGCTTATAATGGATTATAATCCCACTAACTATAGCTGGTTGGTGGTTTCAAACATTTGTTATTTTCCATAATATATGGGATAATCCTATTCATTGACTTTCATATTTTTCAAGACGGTCAAAACCACCAACCAGGGAAACCCCTATATTTCATGGGTAAAACTCCCATGGTTTCCGGTGTAGATTTTCCCACCAATTCCGTGACCCCAAACGGGATCCCCCATCTCCTAACCGAGGCGGGTGCCCAACGGATTTCCCACCTCTACAACGATCACCAGCGGAGGCCTGTGAATGGACGGGATTTCTACGGCGGTTGAACGGGGACATGATGGGGAGTAAACCATCAACCTGGTTGGTGGTCTGGAACATGAATTTTATTTTTCCGTTCAGTTGGGAATGTCATCATCCCAACTGACGAACTCATATTTTTGCGAGGGATTGAAACCACCAACCAGTCAAATATCTAGGTCAATCTTGGATGGGAATATATGGGAATATATCTGGGTAAACTGCAACGACCTCACTGCGACCTCACTATAATCATAATTAGTAAGGGGAATCATCCCAAAATGGACTTAATTGAGGTTAGTGAAATATTATATTTTCCCAGATATATGGGAATATATGGGAATATAGTGATACAATTACATAAGTAAATATATATATATATATACATATAATCAACGGGGATTTAGTGAGAATATAATCCTGGGTCAGTCAACTGGATGGGTAGAAACCAATCTTCTGTCAGATAAGAATGGTATATATATATATCAATGGGATATATAGTGGGATATAATTGGTTTAAAAACAATTTTGAATGGGATATATAATGGCGTATATTCTAGGTCAATCTTGGATGGGTAGAAACTAATCCTGTAGTCTTTTGGTATGGGATTTTCTACGTTCACCAGCTAAGTGTTTTTTCTGCAAAGTATCTAAGATTGGCCATCAAAAATAATGTGGATGTATGGTCGATAAAAATCGGACATCGAAGGGTTGACGGTGTTTCACACAATTTCATTGTTTTGGGGGATAGGCAACTAAAATTTTGGAAACATATTGAATATATTATTGGTATATAGTGGGAACATCAACCACATAATATGGTAATCACATACCAAGTGCTGCCCCAAATCCTTAGCGAAGTTGGTAAACATAGATAGATTGCTACATCACTTTTTTCCATTATGCCGACCTGAGATCTCTCTCGTGTGGTCACGCATCTAAATTCGATGCTTCACCATTGAAAGTCAGGAAGGAATGACTTTCGATAGATGATTTGTGACGCACCTTAGATCAACTAAGGGTTTATGGTGATTGTAACCATTGTGAAGTGGGCAACTTACCACAACTTACCACTAGGGGCACCACCGAACGCAGGGATTCCGGGTCGACCAACTGGATGAGTAGTGGATAATCTGATCAGATAAAGAAAGGTATAACCAATGAAATATGGAGGTACAAGGAGTTAAACATCAAGTATAAGAGTAAACGTAAACCAACTGTACCTTGCTGGTAGGTTGATTGAATATTTTACCCACAAACATGTAGGTTTAATCATAAAAATGTTTGTGGTTTCACGAGTACTTGCCTCAAATAGTTGACGAAACGGATTGGTGAAGCAAAGTTTAATACACCATCGTTCTGGCTATAAATGGGCTAACATGGGCCTTCCTGCTAAAACTTTTTTTAAAGGGTATCTAAGACTGGCCATGAGTGTATCAATATATCCATTCTTGGAAGTGGTTCTCAATTGCTTCTCAGGTATTGCTGTGACCTGAGCTGACTTCAAGATATCCTTTCTTGGAAGTGGTACTCTTCACTCTCAACTATTTCTATGATCCCACCTGACTTTAAGATGACTTCTCTTATATATACAGGAATCAATATGGATCCACAAAGTATCACAAGATCTTTCTCAGAGACAGACCGGCAACTGGCCTGGGATCTACTAGACCTCCACGGTGGACAGATCCGTGAGACCCATATGGAAACACAGTGCTGATGTCAGAGAGATGTCTCTCGGTGAACCTTGGTTTGGTATCGTTTCGTACTTCTGTACCTAAAAACCTGGAATGATTGACCTAACCAGATAAACATCCCATGTTTTTTTTGGGTTGCGTTGTATCAAAGATTGGCAATGTAACAGATGGGAAGTCACCAACGGAATCAGCGGAACCAACGGAACCCGACAAGGTGGTGGTCCGACAAGGCTAAGCGACAGTTGGGCTTGGAAGGTCGACTAGATTTGACTAGGATATAATTATGGTAGATATATCTATAGTTAAGAAGATTTACAATCCATCTTATAACTGGTGGGCACCAATTGGTATGTTTATCAACCGTGAATCCACACTATTGCTGCGTAAAACCTCATTTGGCTTCTAAAACACAATTGAAACAAAACAGCATGCAGTTTTTTGTGGTTGAATCAACCCTTCCCCAATCGGCTTAACCAAATATTTACCAATTGTTCGTGCGTAAATGACAACTAATGATGGCTAAATCACCAGTATTCGTGGTTGACGCCCCTGAAAAACAACTGAAACCTGAATTTGATGAGAAGTCAAACAATTTCAATTCTAAATTGTGATGGTGCATTTCCCAAAAGTCAAATCTTTATCGGGGCTTAGGCATAGTCACCTCGTCATGGGTCATCCATCGGCAAGCAGCAGTGCGGCAGGTTGGCTTCCAAAAGTGCATTGAGTAAACAGATCCTCGGTCAACAAGTGTGTCAAATATGGGATCAATGGTGGTTTAATCATGGTGATTTAATGGGAATAGTGGGAATGTACCCACTGATATCCTCTGATCATTTCACGTTGGACAGTTGGCCTTATACGGAGTTCGACCAGCGCTTTGCCTGCATCCATTGTTGAATCTGCGCTCCGACCGTCATCTTCATCCGTTGTCGCAACCTCGTCTTTGAGTTTTTGGGGAATCGGTCCTTTTAATGTCGTTTCTGGTTTTGCGACGTGGTTACCATCATTTAGACTGGCACTGTCCATCATTACTTCAAGGGTGGAGCACATGTAAGTATTCAGTATACAGTAAATAGTGTATATAAACACTTTGTTTTAGACTGATATTAATATAGGTAATCAAATACACATAGTACATATTACATACTGTAATACAAAAGTGCATGACATACATACATCATGGCAAACATACATACCTACCCACCTACATACATACATACATACAGACATACATACATTCACGACCTTGGCGCGGCCTAGGACACAGCGTTCTTGACCAACAGGCCGGGTGTCCCGATTGATGCGGGCTGTGTTCTTTGTCAGGCAACTTCGAAGAGACTGTGTCCTAACATCGGCTTTGTGGACTACTGTGCGGCAATCAAGAACGATGCTAAGTTCAAGGAGGAGGCTGCCAAAGCAAGACTTGCTTTGAAATGGCAGGCATCCAAAGACAAGGAGGAAGGCAAGGTGCTCCCGACCTTTGTCCCAACTTTTGATGTCTCAGAGATTTCTGACCATGGACATCAGATCTATTCAAAGGCAACGCGCTCCTCAGTGAGGCCGACTTGATCAAGAAATGCGGTGGCAAAAATGGCAAGGACATGGGCCTCACGATGAAAAATAAAACCACCAGGATGGTGCTTGAATGTAATGTTCCTTGTCGATTTGACATTTGTCGTGTACCCGCATTTCGGGAAAAACGTTTTCTAGACATGAGTGCTCATTGACATGTTCATTTACAGCTGTGGTAGCTACAACATATTAAAACATTACTTACTTTAGAAAATAATGCTTTAGAAGTAAAATTTGCTTCATTTAGCTTGTGTTTGCACTGGTGAACTTGTTTTTTGTCATGCCTGGCTCATTCATGTGACCTTCGAGCAAATCCAATCACGTGTCTACATGTCGCCCTTGCCTTCTCAGAGTAGTTGCATCGATTCATCTAATTACAGTAGATGCTGGCCTGCAGCTAGGCTGTTGTTGGGCTGATGCTGTGCTGCTGCTAAATGGCTGCGGGATATCACCACGGGCAGCGTGCAAACTGCTGCTGAGCTGCTGCCAGACTGCTTCTAGACTCCTGCTAGAGACTTGCTGCCGGGCTGGTGGTAAACTGATGCTAAAGCTGAGGGGTTTCCAAAGCTATTTTCTGGCCTCGTTTTGGCCGTGTTTTTGGCCTTCGTTTGGAACCCGGTGCAGAAATACATACATGAATTTGTTACCATAACATAGATTTGTTACCAAAACATACCAAAACATACATGAATTTATGCGCTCACATTGTGTTTTGAACCAAAAGATGACATCTCTTAGATGTACTTGTTAGACTTGAATCATTAGAATAGGATGCATTTTGCAACAAAAAAATACTTTACCCAAACATACATGAATGATGCGTTTAAATGGTGTTTTGATAGTGAAACATGTCATTTTGCTCATAATTTTCCATAGTTTGAAACCATTGGGGTGACTTGCGTTCTCATGGTGATTTGCACATTTGGGATGATAGTTTTTTTGTGCTTTTTCATTTTCGTGCTGCGTTTACAATGGGCGAAAAAGTTGGGGTGAATTTTCTTAGCAGTTGGGGGGCGTAGTTCCATGCGGGAATGACCAGTTGACTGCAACGTTGGGGGACCTTCGCCGGCATTGAGTACCTTAGAATGACCCCAAGAGGAGAAAAAGAGGGGTGTTGAGGCAAGGACAGATTTCCTGTGACCCAACATAAGCAGGCATTCTGTGAACATATTTTTGCAACCTGCTAGTGGCAGACCGGATTGCCTCCGTTTTCTGTCCATTCCTGAAATTCTCATTTTGCAGTCCACTGTCATGCCTTGCTGGCTGCCATCAGACCACAGAAATGCCATCAAGCTGCTTGGAAACAGCATCGCTGTCCCTCATGCCATTCTTGCCATCACTAATGCCTTGGGTTTCCGGATCGGACAACATCAAAGATCTTCATCAAATTTCCAGCAAGTTTTTACGTGGCATCATGGAGGCACTTTCTTCGTGCTCTTTCGAAACTGAGTGTCAAGACCTCCATTTGCTGATTGTAAAGACCAGTTGGGTCCAGCATGCCTCCACAGACTCAAACCGATCAATGCCAGTACATTAGGTGAATCTTGGAGAAACAAATCCTTTAGTCTTTTGGCCTGGGATTATCTACGTTCACCAGCGAAGAATGTGTCGTTTTTTGAAGGGTATCTAAGACTGGCAATGTACACCCGAATTAATGAAGTAAAAACCCCACATCCCAGATTCCTGATGTCTGGTGAACCGCCTCTCCGGCCAAAAAACTTGACGAAGTGGGGATCTACAGATCTACACATCTATGTCAACTGCGGTTGATAAGCAGGGATTTATTGATGAACATTGGGTTTTAACAGGATTTAAAGTTAATTTTATTAGGAACAAAAAAACACCAAAGATTGGGTCTTGATGGTACTAGAACTACAGTTCATGGGGATCATTACTGGCTGGTGGTTTGGAACGTGTTTTTTTCCATTCAGTTGGGAATGTCAGCATCCCAACTTTTCCGAACTCCATCATTTTTCAGAGGGGTAGGTCGACCACCAACCAGCGGTTCATGGGGATCATTAGTTGGTAAACGAACTTGGGGCCTTGGGCACCACCAAGCTCATTGGATGTAGATTTTCGATGGGAAATCCCAAAAGACATATTTCCAAGCGACTGGATGGGTAGAAACTTATCCAGTTTTTGTTGCCATGGAACATACCCCCTGGTAAACGTTTACATAACTATGGGAAATCAACATGCTATGAATGGGTAAATCAGCTATTTCTATGGCAATTTTCAATGCTATGTTTGTTTACCAGAGGGTAACCATAGCAACAGTTTTTTTGATTACCCAAGATTGACCATGATAAATAGTTGGTGAACATGATATCCCCTGGATTTTTTTTTTAAAGAACCAGCCAGAATCGCCTGTTTGGATGGTTTTCCATCCACTACCTCTGAGGAACGAAGAGCAGGAACAGAAGACTTTGGCCGAGTTTTTCCCTCAGAACCAGCCAGTTTAATAGATGTTTTTTTAAGTAAACCATCAGGAAATATCCTTACAATGTGGTGCCCCCAAGATAGCTAAGTTGGTGCAAATAACTCTAATAATTAGGACTTATGGTAAATAGATTGAACTAGTTAATGGGATTATAAACCAACAAACATCACTGGGGCGGCACCACCTGCAGTATAAATCAATCAACTCTTGTGTTTTCACCTCGATGAGTACTGATTCTCCTTCGTGAAAGTTCCATTAAGAGCAAGTCCGCAAGTCTCCCCACTTATGACCCATGAAAACCCCTTTTCTGATATGCTATAATCATGTACAATGTGCGTAAAGCAATAATAAACCATCCCCCCCCAAAAAAAAATACTTGGTATAAATAAACCATTCCCAGTCATGGGTGGTTTATGGCATTGTTTGACTCACATAAACTCAACGGTAATTTCAGGATCCTAAAATGGAGGTACTGTGCCATATAAGACCATATTTTGTCGGGATATTCTCTTACATAGGCCTTATATAGGCCTTATACATTTATGTATATATATATATATGTGTGTGTATATATATATATGGTAGGTACCTCCAATTTAGGTTCCTGAAATGACCATGATAAACTGGTCAAAAGGCTTTGAAGGTCAAGTCATCCGGTCCCAGGCGTTCGGTCCACAAGAACGTCAAGCCGTCAGATGTTCGGGCGCCTTTTTGAACCAACTGGAGGTTTTCTTGTCTGGTTGGTGGTTTGGAAAACTTACATTTTTCCATGCAGTTGGGAAGAATAATCCCATTTGACTATTTTTTTTTTAGATGGGTTGAAACCACCAACCAGATGCTGTTTTTTTCGCAACCTGGAGCGTTAAGCTGCTAAGCCCAATAAAAGGGGGGTGGTTCCTGAAATAGGGATACCCCCAAATCATCCAAGTCATGGATGACCACTGTAGTATTGAAACCTATGGTTTTGGGCATTCCCCATTTTTGAAAATGTCCAAATGGGGGGTTTAATACGGAGTAATGCCAACCCATGAATAAGCCCCGGCTGTTCACTTGGGGACCATTTAAGGATGATCAGTTGATCAGTATTTGGGGATGAACCCCCCGGAGTAGAAACCGTGCTTTATGAATCCGGAGTTCACAGTATTCATGGTTTTTGGACCAACCAAAGGTTTACCCATGGGACTATGGGACATTAATCTAAGAAAACAACTTACTGGTGCGTTTTACGTAGGGTTGCTGGATGGGTTGGGAATGGGGTTGCTGGGATGATAAAAATGATAGTTCGCCAGTGGATCATTCCCGAAAATTCCCTGCGTAAAACGCACCAGCAAGACAATAATGTTAAGTAAACATGAGAGTTCAATGGTTTAATGGTGTTTGATTTACCACAAAGAACTGGGTAAACCAACTGGTGATTGGTACTTTGATACTGAGTATTGAGTTTGCATTTTGACGGGCCATGAATATATAATATACTTACGTAGTATTAAAGATTTCCCAACAATAAATCATGTGTATATGTTTGAATTTTGTTCAATATGTTATCTATCTTTCACAAATGTATACCTTAATATGTAAGCATTGATATATCATTTTGGAGCTAACATCTCTGTGCATGCTATAATAGCTGCACTTTCGAGCCGAGCTGCCTCGTCTCCCATTTGTGGTTGCTGCGTTTTTTGGGTCCGGAGGTGAACATGGAAACCGCAGGAACTAACCACACCAAAGCTATATATCCCCCCTAAAATGCTGCCTTGCCGTTGTTCATTTGCGGTTTCTTTTCACATGTCTGAGATGCAGCAAGGAGATGGTTCAATTGGAGTATGACATTCAAAGGTGATGATGTGATGGGATTATAACGATACTCTACCACTATTCATCAAATAAATCCCATTCAATGGTTATTCAACGGAGATACAAGTTAATGGGATTATATTGATTATACAGGCGGCTCTAACAGTTTGAAATCAACCAGTTTTCGAAGTTTTCGATGGATTGACTTGAAGAAAAAATGGTTCCATCCCCTCAGTTTGTTTTGGAACATCGGGATGTTTCATCCCCGCTGTGGTACATCGGCAGGGATTGCAACCTGTTGTGCTTCCTTATCCAGCATCATTTCCAGAGATGATGAGTGGTTTGATTGAAGTCCCTTTTGCCACTTGCGAAGGTAAAATCTCAGTCAAATGGTATCAAATTGCCGAGTTTTGTACAATAGCATTTTGAATGTACTATTCTATTTGTTTGGAATTGGATATACATGGATATACATATATACGTTTATAAGTGGTGATTTTCAATATTCACTGTGACTGTTTTGCCGTTCTGGTGATTTATCCATATTGACCCGTATCTTTCCTATGGGCTTAAACCACCAATCACGAGCCAAATCTTGTTGGTAACAATCGTAGTGCAGGAAGAATCATGCATTTGTGTTAGAAAATATGATTTCCTGGGAAATTCGCACGCATATAGTTGGTGTACATAGCTCCATGGTTCTTAGCTTTGAATTCCTGGCTTATTTTTTTTCATTTGAAACTCACAAGTGTATGATCTTGGTGGCTTTTGTCCAAGCCGGCGGTATCCCAAAGTCCCAATCTTTGAGAAAATGAATGAATGAAGGGAAAACGAAGAAAGTAATTATCAACTTCGAAAATGAAGGAAAACCAAAGGAAAATTGGAAATAAAGGAAAAACCAATGGGAAAAAACAACAACAATGGAAAATGAAGGAAAACGAGGAAAATGAAGGAAAACGAAAAGGAAATAAAGGAAAACTAATGGAAAATGAATTAAACGCGAGAAAATTACAAAAAAACGATAGGAAAAGAAGGAAAACGAAAGGGAAATAAAGAAAAACAAAGGGAAAATGAAGGAAAACAAAAGAAAATGAAGGAAAACCAATAACATGTTTTTACGGCAAAAAAACAATCAAGAACCAAACAAAAACCTAAGAAAAATCATCGCCCTTTGATTTATCCCAGGGATCTGGTCATGGTTTCCCACATGATGTGAATGAATGGATTACTCATTGAACTACCAACTATTAAACATGATGAAAACACATTCAATGAATGTTTTTGTTTGGTTTACCACATTATGCAAGTATCATTCCCAAATTGGAACCACTAGTATTAATAATTCACCCATCGTAGCCGTTGATCATATTATTCAGTCAGATTAAGCCAACAAGAAATAGCCACTGGATATACTGGTATACTGTATGTATACTATGGTTTGCCCACCAACTGCAATATAGATTAGCTGGTTGGTGGTTTGGAACATGAGTTTTATTTTCCCATATATTGGGAATTTCATTATCCCAATCTGACAAACTCATATTTTTCAAAGGGGTAGGTCAACCACCAACCAGCAATGGTAGTTCACCAAGTATTGCTTACAGTAATACATTACCAATTTAGTAGGTCAACCACCAACCAGTTAACCATTCATTAAGCATCCCATCTGGTCAATGGGAATTTCAGGATCCTAAAATGGAGGTACTGTACCATATAAGGCCATAGTTTCTGGGGATATTCCCTGAAACTAATGCCTAAAAAATAGGCCTTATATATGGTAGGTACCTCCAATCAATCGGATCCTGGAATGGCCATTGATCTGGTCCAATATCCCATTCAGATCCAGATCAGGTCAGTGAATCCATCCATAAGCTCTTCGAAGATGCCAAGCAACGACATCAACGTCTCAGCGAGAGACGTGCCTGGACCGATTCGATTCGTGGACGTGTTCTATGGATGGCCGGCCCAAAAGAAGACTTACCCTCTGGTTATTTAACATAGCCATGGAAAATGGCATAAAATAGCCCATTTATAGATGGTTTACCTATTAAAAACGGTGATTTTCCATGGCTATGTTAGTCAAAACCAGATGGTATATGGAAAGCCCACCCCACATTCAAAACACGCCTCGAATTTGACCCTACCCTGTTCTGCGGTAGGGTTAGGTTATAGCAATGTTCAATTCATCATGAACTCAATAGCCATATCAAATCCACCATAATTTTATTATTATATCATTAGTTCAGGCTCACATTGGTGTCATATTTAATGGTCATACACAGCCTCCGGTGATCATAAGCCATGAGCGGAATAGCCATGAAACATGGGCATGGTCCCCCAGCCCACAGCCCAACGATTTTTAAAGAAATATCTCCATTTCCGCTTGATCGCTTCGTTATACCATGTTAGACCCATACTATCCCCTCCGTTGTTGGTGAGTCTCAAACGAATATATATTGGTTTCAGTTTCAGCCATTAAACATGGGGGTCTTCCAAGATTACAAACCAATTGCTGGTTAAACTTGATTAAACCCCCAATTTCCTCATTGCTCAAAGAAAACACGTATGGATGCAGGATACAGTTCCACTAGTGCTGACTTTCTCCATAGTTGTAGGGTTTTATTTTCCCAACTTCCGACGGGTACTACAAGTATCGTGGTTCTTCCATGTTCTTCCCACTAACTTTAACTGCACCCGCAAGTAACGCTTTGTGTTTCACGAAAATCGCACATGGATTCGACATAGATCTCCAGCAAGCGCCATTTTCGTTTTGCCATCTACAGTTGATGTGAAATCCCATGGCTTAAAGCCATGGCTGATGGGCCCAAATTCCCAAGGAGGATCACCTCCGATCCACCGGCTCCAAGGTGAACAGATGCTGCAATTGGAGCTGCAGGTCAGAGTCGCGACCAGCGGTTGTTCACGGTGGTCTACGTACGACGTCGGTTGGTTTCACTGTAGGGTTTTTTTTGCTCCTCTGACCCGTTTGAACTGTTTAGAATTCTCTGGGTTTTAAGATATTAACTTTTGGATAGATATGGTAATTATTAAGATATATCTATCTGTTTTTGATATTATTAAGATATGTTTTTTCAACATGGCGATGGATATGGATAGATTTTATGGTTAGACAAAGGTTGATGTTTTTTGGGATTTCTGGTGGATATTCCTGCTTGTTTTGTTGTGGTCAAAATTAAGCACCCCTCGACTGTGCAAAGATACACAAGGAAAGTCCTACTAAGATCAGTAGTGGTAAATTTAAGCCTCTCGATTTTTTTGGTGGTTAGTATATCTGATTGGTGGTTTGGAACATTTTTCCATATATTGGGAATAATGATCCCAACTGACTTTCATATTTTTCAGAGGGGTAGGTCAACCACCAACCAGATATAGTTTACTCTAAAGTCTTGTATTCGCATAAACAGCATGAGTTCGCCATACTTCAGACCTTGGTTCTTCTGATCGAACCCTTTGCCATGGAGGTACTGAATGGAGAGTCGCTGGTATTGATACTCTGCAACCACTGTGAGCCATACATTCTGGTAAACGTTAACAAAAAACTATGGAAAATCACCATTTTGTAGCTGGGAAAACTCACTATTTCTATTGCCATTTTCAATAGCAAACTGTCACAAATTACCAGAGGGTAACAACTATGCAAGAGTGATTGGCAGCAATCCACACCCGCAGTACTAAGCTACACCTGTCATCCAGGACTCATAATGAGGATCAGATTGATTTGGCGGAATTTGATCACAGCCTCATGTCAATGGCCATTTCAGGATCCTAAATTGGAGGTACCTAGCATATGTAAGGGGATATCCCCACAAAATATGGCCAGAAATATGGTACAGTACCTCCGTTTTAGTATCCTGGAGATCTCCCATTGATCATGGAAAAACCACGACACCGTAGAATGATGGTGACCTGGTGCATGGATTGGGGGGAACATTTTGGGAAACTGTCCCAAAATTGCCGGACTGTTCAGGTTAGTTGATTAGTTTAAATCAGCCAGATTGATGCTGATGATGATGATGATGACTGGTTGGTGGTTTGGAATATGAATTTTATTTTTCCATTTCAAATATGGGATGTCATCCTTCCCAAATTGACGAACTCATATTTTTCAGAGGGGTAGGTCAACCACCAACCAGGTATGTATATATATATAATATGTTATAATCCCATCATATAACCATATATTATAATCACTATTATTGTTTTTTTAACCGCTATTTTTATTGAAACCAACCAGTTGACGATGAGGGGAATTTTTACTTCACCCATGGCAGCTGGATTCCATTAGTTCACTCCGGGTCGCCAGATTTTGATATTCAACCCTGTGTTTTTTGTTTTGATCGACAACATTGGAGATTCCGCATGTGTGTATATGTATAATATATATATATATATATGATACAATATATCTAATATAAGATATATATACCATATATTTTCATTTACATATAATTATACATATATATATATATATGTATAATATAATATATATAATATACATATAAGCGTGTACGATATATTTTGTTTTCTATATATGTGCACAGTGTTATAATTATTGTGTGTAACTCCTCTACTGTGTATAGACAAATCAATAAGCAGGCTTCTTTTGAACTGATTAGACAAATAGATAAATCATGATAACTAGATTTGCATACAGATGAATGGATTTAGATATGTGTATAGAATTGGGTTGATAAATATATAGATAGACTTGAGAAGATAAGATTACAGGACAAGTTCAGCATATAGATGTGCGACTCCTCTTTCATCCGTGGGGATTACATTTCCAAAAATGGAGGTATTGGACCATACAAGGGGATGTTTTGTGGTGATATTCCCTTACATAGGCCTTATATAGGCCTTATATATGGTAGGTACCTCCAGTTTAGGTACCTGAAATGGCCCTTTTTGTGGTGGTATTCCCTGAAATTTCCCGAACATATAATTTTATATATGGTAGGTACCTCCAAGAATTAGTACCTTATGGTACAGGATGGCGCCCCCCAGCGACATTAACTTTGTTGATTTATGGTCCCCTTTAACTAGTTTGTGAACTATCCCCCTAATCAACCCAAACGTGCAAGGTGGTGCCCCACCAGTTATAAATGGCTTATAATCCCACTAACTATAGCTGGTTGGTGGTTTGGAACATGAATTTTATGATTTTCCATTCAGTTGGGAATTTCATCATCCCAACTGACTCATATTTTTCAGGGTAGGTCAACCACCAACCAGATATGTATATGTTATAATCCCATCATATAACCATATATAATCACTATTATTGTTATTCTAACCACTATTATTATTGAAACCACCAACCAGATATATCACCCATAAACCAACGTGAACTTGGACTTCTTTGCTTCATCCCCTGGGCCACCGTGTGCAGGAGCTGCAGGCCATGTCCATCCACTCCATGCCGAGCTCCGTTCGGGGAGATTTCGGAGATCGACTGCATCAGGAGGGGCGGAAGCCCGGAACCGGAGTCGGTACCGGAACCGAGATCCGGTAAAACCAAGGGTGTGCTATTGAAAATGGCCCATGTTCTGTTGATTTACCTATTGAAAATGGATGAACATGGTGATGTTCCTTGATTTGTGTTACTAGAGGGTATATCCCCAAAATCCTTCACTTTTTGGGAAGGGATTCATGTCAAGAAGAAGAGTTATTCATGGAATGGTGGTTTGAGAGGGTATGATATAGACATGGTTTCGAAACTGCTGGAAAATGATGCTTTAATATGGTTTAATTTAGAAAAAATGAGGATTTAATGAGTATGTTTGCCAAAAAATAATTGGGGACACCTGGGTTTATGAGGGATTTTGCCATGGCACATATACATATATATATATGTATTTATTTATTTATGTATTTACATATACATATATATATATATATTTGATCATGGAAAAGATTTGCCACCGAAATACTGTATGATCAAAGAACATGTTTGTGAACTAGAATCACACTGAAGTGGATCTGACCATGGATGTGGATTTTTACAAACGAACATGGAGAGATTTTGACAGCCAAAGATTGAGTTTTCAGCGAATTTTCTTGGGAAAATGGCGGAATTCCCTCAAGGCAAATGGTGATATTTCCCAGCACCAAAACATTTTTATCAACAGACATGGGGATGTTATGAAATTGATAAAGCAACATGTTGTCATAGGGACTCACTCAAAGTAGTGGACAGTGATTTTAAGCAACAAGACTGGTGGCTTTCACATGATGAATTTCAGCAACCAACTGGGGCAATTGGGATGGTTCCCCCTGAGTAATGCTGGAAAATTAGCTGGAGTCTGAGTCCCTATGAGATTTTTTGCGGTTGCCTCAAACACCGCAATGGTTAAAATCTCTATATGTGGATGTTACCACAGGAAAGTCACAAGTGAAGAACTGTTCACTGCCATGTTTTTTTTGGAGGCTAATGCTATTCAATAGTTTGTTTGTTGCCAATGAACAATGGATATTCCTGGGATATGGGGAAACCTTGGAGGATCACCAAACATCTCGGTGCCGAACTAACCACGAATACTGGATGTAGGTGAAAAATCCCTGGCTCATCCAGTGGGATAAGTAGGGTTAATCCACGAATCCAACTGGGGTGAACTAACCTACTTAGACTTACTAAGTGAGATGAACCACCAAGATGGGGATTGTTTTTTTAGGCAATTTACCAATCTATAAAGGAGCCATGCCGTCTGGTAAACAAACATAGCTATTGAAAATGGCCATTGATAGTGGATTTTCGCATTAAAAATAATGATTTTCCATACTTATGTTAGTTTACCAGAGGGTATATGTTATAGCTATGCTAAATATAACCAGAGAGGTCGCGTCATGGTGCCTTGAGCAGTGGCTTAACCCTGGATATCTCGTTTTTTGATGTTTTTTTGATAATCTGTTTCCATAGTGACCCATGATGATCAGCTGGGCTACCCTCTGGTAAACGTTTACATAGCGAACTGGAAAATCACCATCTTTAATGGGTAAATCAACGATTTCTATGGCCATTTTCAATAGCTATGTAACAGATTACCAGAGGGCACATTACTCCTCCCGCCATACGGAAGGTGAACCCGGGTGACTCTCAGGGCTTCTCCGCTTGGCGAAAGTCCAGGATTAGACGGTGTTCCGAAAAAACAACCGCCATGTACCGAGGTGTTCCCAGCCAACGTTTGATGATCGGGAGGCTCTAGCTAGATGGGCCATGGAGTTAGTTAACCAATTAGTAAATGGATAAACAAATTGGGATATAGAGGGTAACAAATCCCCAGTTACTAACCAGTTAGCTAATCCCATGGCCCATCTAAGTAGCCATCCCCCCATCATTTTGAAGGGCTTTTGTTACCGCAGGGATTCCGATCGTCAAAAAAAAAGCGGCCGCAGGAGGCAAAGAATCGCGACATGCGGATGCTTCAAAAGAAGGAAGAGGCAGAGACCGACTGGATGGATGTTTGAAGAACTCTGAACGTACAGCTCTGATAATGGATGGATCTGTTGAGATACCCTCCGGTAAACAAAAATCCTAAAATCACCGTGCTGTTTGTGGGTAGATCAGCTATTTTCTATGTGCCATGTTCAGTAGCTATGTTAAAATTCCAGAGGGTAGTAATTGTATTTTTTGATGTAAATGGTGATATTTCTCAACTCAGCCAGCTAAAACCAACTATTTGTTGCAGAGTATCAAAAGAAGAAAGAAGCACAAATTCAGCAATCAATGCCCAGTTGACGGTTGGTGCTGAATGGTTCCGTCCAAGTTTCCGGGTGGGGCGCCTCCAAAGAGGAGCGCAGGCTTGCAGTCCGAGAGCAGCAATATCAATGTATATGTATGTTTACTTGTATATTTATTTATATTATTATACTTTGATATTTTATATATATACACGTTTATTTACGTTTTTTTTGATATATATATATATATATTAATATATTAATATATGTATATATATATTAATATATGGTACCCTCCAAAGCATGCATGCATACATTTATTTGTATATATATATATATATATGCGGAGGTCAAGTTACATGGGTTATTTTCCCTTTCGACAAGGGCAACCTGCTGAAGCCGAGTGCTTGTTGCAAAGCAAGATCGTCAATCGCACTACCCAGGCTGCTGCGCTCCAAGGTATTCTGATGGTTATATCGACGTGGTTGGCGGCTTGTAGTAAAAAGGGCTTGTCTCTACGGTATACCTCTATATAGAAAGCTATTGAATATTGGTTTATCGCCATGTTCCCCAGGTTTTTTTTAAGCCAACATTTCTTGATCTCGGCCGTGCTTTCTTGGCGTCTTGGTGGCTGCGTTTAACTTGCTGGCGCGTTTGGGTTGATCCCAGAGCAAGCAACGCACGGTTAGATACCCAAATACATCCCACTTATACGAGTATATGACCGCTCACTAACCGCTTACAAGTGTTAGTCGCCAATGATTGCAGGTTTGTTCCAAACATCTAGGAGTGACAGCTGCAAACCCAAGAGGGCGCAGACCCTGGTTGCATTCACGCTGGGTTGTGCTTTTCATGATTTCTTCAAGGCTTATATATTTGATGACCGGATATCTCTTGTCCTTTCCAGTTGCATGAAACGCTGCAGACAGCGCACTATCAGGGTTGATGGCGCCCATTTTGCTGTCACCGGTTGTCCGTATTCATGAAAGCTTTTCAGGCACAGCTTTGTTTATGGTTCCCCTTCAATTCTGGTGGGACAGCCAACAAAAGCTGGACCACTTCTTGTTCCAGTGTAAAAGCTCGATGAACCCCTAGAAAAAAAGTCACGCCAAATCCAACCAATGAATGTTCCTTTCCACATTGTGGATTAGATATTGTTTGGGTTCTGACTGCCAGACCCCCATTGGCCAATCCCTTTTTTGGTTTCAAAGAATGCATGGGCAAACCTTCTGCCATGAGCCAACCAAACTCAGGATAAATCCAGGCAACTCCAAGATAAGTGCATGATATAATTGGAATATAATTGCAAGGAGTATCATAATTTCGCGCACATCCAAAAAAACAAGCAAGTCCAAGAAGTCAGAATCGAAGAGATGCCTATGATAATTCCAAGATACTTCCAAGTCGATTCGGGAAAAAATCGAAGAAATTTTCAAGGTTGGGGAAAGTTTGGGTTCATTGAAGTTTGAACTTCTGACACAGACGGATGCATTAGGATTAAGACACCGAACCAAGGTTGTTCCCAGTCAGAAGAAATATCTAGAGTCACGCTGGAATTTTGTTGCTCCTTTTGACTACACCCTAGTCTAAAGAGTGCCTCTATAATGAAAGCAGTACCTAGAGATTAGAGAGCATCAAAAACTTCATGGCGGCTTACTGTTTTGAAGTCGTGTGGGTCGTAATCCTCAAGCTAGATCCAGTCAATGTTTCCGAAGCATTTGGGCCTGATGCTGAGTGAGTCTGAATGAGTGTAATGATTGATAGCCGGGTGTTTGTATTTTTCTGTGGGATGGCATCAGCATTGCTGCTGCTACGGTGCCCTAGTGGGCGGTTTCAAACCATGGGTTTTGCATGTCCACAGCGGGGGTGATGAATCATTATTTCAAATGTGGGGAAGAACTCATGTTACATATTGCTTGTTTTTTATTGGTGTAAAGCAAAGATTGCATTAAATTGAGTTATGTTTTGATACAAGCTTCCTCCGCTACCAGACAGCAGGGCCAAAAACGACCAAATTGTTTCCAAACATGTTTTGTTTGGTTTCAGTTTTCACAAGTTTTCTGATTTCAACAATGATGGTGTCCGAAAAAAATTGCTTATAATTAATCCAAAGTAGTTCTGCAACCAGAGTGAAACGGTACGTACATGTTTCCAGGAAGAGCTAAGATGAACTAAGTGGTCAGTGAGTGACGGGGGTAAACCCGAATACAGCCCACATGTGCGGCTTCTGACCTGCTCACTGCGACCACTGAACTATGTGCTGCAACATCTAAGTAGCCGTAACACATGGTTTCGATTGATGAGATAAACAAGGGCCAACACATGATTGTAAATTGGGTTGGAAACATCAGGGAATTAATTAGAGCTGCAAATTCACCTGATCGCTCTGATCCCCACCTTGAAGTGATGATAAACCATCTTTAGTTTTCATTTCATGTATTTTCCCGAATTTTGTTGGCCACACTCCTCCAAGCCAGCAAAAGTTGGTGTTTCCACAGCATGTGTGCTGGTGGTGTTGACTGAATCGGAGTCAGTGCACTGTAGTGAGTGATAGTACCAAGCAACTTCTTGTGTGGGATGGCGCAAATATTTCTTAGCAGCGCTCTTTAATTTGGATGTGCGTTTGTAGTTCGCAGTTTCAAAAAAAACATCGCTTGGGTGATTAATCATTATTTCAACTGTGAGCCATGTCCCACATCAGAAACCCATGGAAAACCATGGATCCCAAAGTATGACGTTGTTCACTGCCAGAAACCATGGTCAATAACGACCAAAATGCTTCAACATGTGCAGTTCTCTGGCATTTTTTCGCCATGCCAAGTTGGAACCCCTGTGAATGTACTGTGCCGCTCATGTGAATAAATCCTGTTCAAGGTGGCGCGGCTAAAGCCCTGGTCCACACGTTTCCTTTTGATACATGGACCGTTTGTGTAATGTGTATATATTTATATATATATACAAGTTACAACCTGACTTTCACATTCCACGCGCCTATTTCAACAATGAATATAACATGGTTAAAGCCTATTTTTGCGCACATTCAAAGTTATTTGGCTCATGTGCCCTCTATTGGTTTTTAGGTAGTTGCTAATGCCAACATGTGTTTTCAATGCACGTATATGACTAGGATTGTGCATATTGACATATATTTGCCTAACCTTCAAACCTATACCTTCGTCTATTCGCGTGTTAACATTTATATAGATATACATTTATTTATATATATACATTATGCTTTTTAATGTCTCCACATTTAAATATACATATACAGCGATGTCCAGGATTTGCATGCATGTTTGATTTTTAGCTGTCTGTGGACATATAGCAGACTAAAACCTCAAAGTATTGTCATGTATACATGCATGCATACATCCGCACACACACATACGTACATACATACTTATATCTATACACGTATTCATACTTTTTCACACTTTATATTTACAAATATTGATTGAAATGTATACACATGCAATGCGCACTTCCGCTTACAATTTTCATCCTTTGTTCACTTACGATACATGTCCAACTAGCAGTTTTTGTAGTGCATGTTTAGTTATGTATATATATATTTTTTTCATTTGTATTTAGATTTGTCACGAAACGTTGTTTCTATCAATATTTCCTGAATATCCAAAGAGGGAGATGGAGTTTGTCAAAAGAGATGAAGTGCATAAACATACCATACCTGTATGTTGTTTTGTTTCACCATATGTCTTCAGCATTGCGAATCTTTAATATGCAACATACACATTCATATGTATGATGGTCCTGGAGCCCTGTGAAGGATTTACACTGACCAACAACGTTTTTCAGGCATTTTTCTATACAAGTAAAATACACTTTTACACATCCAAATTTGGCAAGACGTTCATATACATATACGTATAAATGCTTATTTATTAATTTGTTTACCCTATTTACCATGAATTACTTTGAACTATATATATACATATTCTTCGTTATTGATCATACATTTTCCAAAGATAGGCATGAAAATTGGCAGGCCGATCAGGCGGCCAAGACGCTGGCGAGTCGCTCCATGAGTTCGCCAGGCCGGGGGAGGTGGGTACCAAATGGTCCTGGGAAAACCTTTGCTTAGGACCATGGCCAATCCGATTGGTGATGAAAATGGATTAGTAAGTCAACCGCAGTCACTTTACCTATTTTTAGTTCATCATTTAACATGAAATTGTTGTTATATTAACTATTCTGATTGATACCTGGTGCTTCATTCCACGAATCCGCTGCTAGGTTTTATCCCTGCTTCATCCGGTGGGATAAGTAGGGTTAATCCACTTGCAACTGTGGTGAACTAACTTGCTTACGATTCACCATAGTCTACGGTGGAATAACCTAAACAATTTACAAAGCGGACCCCCGAGCTGTGTTTGTGGGTTGATAACTATCACTAATTGCAGTTTTAAAAGTGCACATCATGGCCCTAGCCCTCATTGCTGGAGCTGTATGCCAACTTAGCTAATGGTTTTGGACCCCCCCCAACTGTGTAAGAAACAAGCCACAAAAAAAAACTAGCGGGAAGCTACCAGCAATTGGAGACATCTGAGAATAATGTTCGGGACGTAACCGGACTAACCTAGGTTAGCGACCCGGGCCAATCAACCCAATGAGCTGAACTGCAAGTTGACCGCCCCGTCGGTGGCATGAAAAATGCTGCATCGGTGGCCAAGCATGCGCCAACGGGAGGCGGCAACGCGGGAGCACCAAACCACCAAAAGCAGGCCTCAACCGATGCAACTGAAACTGATGCACTCCGGAAAGGAAAAAATGCACAGCCAAGCGAGGTCCCGCTCATGAAACGGCCAGCTTCACTCGTCGTCCGCCTAGCATGGTTTGCAGGTGCACTCATGGCTACGGCAGCTGGATCTGGCCAACCTGGACTATGGCAGCTGGATGTGGTGTCCAAAGTGGATATGACGGTGTACAACCGCCTGTGACAGGTGGATGTGGCCAACCTGCCCCTCCATGTGGCCTCCAACCTGGATATCATGAAGGTGTACAACGACCTATGGCACCTGGACCTGGACCTGTATGACCACCTATGGCAGAGAATCAAGCCATGTGGTGGGGCCAAATATCAATGAACTTCTGATGGCTTACGCAAACATACACAAACCAACTTACCTAAAGAAAATAGAACTGTTCTATCCTCATACTCAAAAACCAACTTACCCATCATAAAACAAATGCTACAGATTCCAGTACGACCCCATGTGTTTTGCTCATATTCTGAAATTTGTTTAAAGTTCAAGATGGTTGTTGGTTGAATTTCCAGCCAAAAATGTTCCATTCGCATTTTTTCAATTCGATGCCATTTGGTGGCTCATATCCGTATGATTGGTTGTCAAACCCAAGGTTTTTCTTTAAACAATGAAATTTAAATCATTTTCGATCAGTCTATGTGGTTATTCCTTGAAGTGTTTTTTTTGTTTCTGTTTTCGTGTTTGTTTATTTTTGTCGCCATCGTCGTCCTCGTCGTTGTTGTCCTCTTAAACAAACATTTTTTTGCTTGGCCGAAATTCACACTTGAAATCCCAAGTAAACCCTGATTTGTGGCGGTTCAATCTCTCCCATTTTGCCAATCTTTTCACGTTTCTTCAAATCGTATCGTTACAGGACTCCGGCCGGGGGATGCTTTCAAATACCTCTACCAGGCGAGCACATTTCACCGCTGGTGAAACCGGGCGAGCACATTTGGGGGGATGCACAAATCTCCAACTATTTTGGTGTGAATCGAAGTGTAAGTGGGTTTTGACCCACAACCACTTTACTCCGATTAAACACACAGTCATCACAAATCATGTCTTGTTGTTTGGCTGAATCATGGAGAAACTGAGTATAGGCTGGCGACTTGCATTCAAGTGTAAACCTTGTTTGGGTAGTTTCGTGTTGTATTTGTTTGCCAGCAGTGGGGTTGCTAACCAGCGAGATTTATTTTTGCAGGTTATTGTGGATCTTTACATAACTGACGAAAAGCCAATGATGTCAATTAGTGGGGGAACATGTGTGTGTGTGCGAGGTTGGACACGGATATGAGGCAAAGTTTTCAAATACCAGCCATGGAAAATGGATGATTTACCACGACAAACGACGAGGCCTGTCGATAGTTGGTTGGTTCATGCTTAAACCATAATTTATTTTCCATGGAATTTTTTGTACCCAAATGTTGCTAATCAACCCAAATGGTGGTTCTGATTCACAAGAATCGTGATTTCAAATTTCAAGGAGAGATTTGCCAACAAAAGTGCCATTGCTATGATGCTGGGACACCCCAAGCCCATGGACTCTTCCTGTACAGCTCCTGTGTTCGGAACTGCATGATCAGGGAAGGCTATGAGAAATTAATAGGGTTGGGCATGCCAATCTCATGTTTGTGACCTAGCATCGGGCAAAATTGTCACTGGTTGATAGTTTCAAGGTGGTGCCCCAGTTCGTTAGCTAAGTTGGTTTTTAACTCCAATAACTATGGTTTATGGTAGATATCTATATTTACTATGGTTTATAAACCAACTTTATAACTGTGGGGGCACCACCTTATATGTAAGTCATGTAATGTTAGGGGTTTATTGGGAAGGCTCCGAATGGCAGGACGCAGCACGGCGAGAAAAGTCTCTGTTGGAAAGGCCGAAGGGTGACAGCACATAGGATGTCATGTCCTCGTTCAAATCACAGGAGATTTTGATTTAACCTATATATATATAGAGGTGATTGGTGATTTGGCATGATTTTTTCCATATATTGGGAATAATCATCCCAACTCATTAATATTTTTCAGAGAGGTTGAAACCACCAACCATATATATAGGTTCGTATTTGTATATATATATGTATATGTATATATATTTATATATGTATTTATTGATTTACTGTAAATCAGAAGATTTTTCATGGGGTATTTTGAAGCAACCTTTAGCTCTCAAAATGCTGATTTAATGATGATCCTGCTTGGAGGGTGGGGTTTTAGGTGATCTGATTGCGTTGGGAGATCCCCGGGAATGGGGGACTTGATGACCAGACTTACATATAGTTACTAGGTTTGAAACATTATTTATCCATTCAGTTGGGAACAATCATCCCAACTGACTTTCATATTTTTCAGAGGGGCTGAAACCACCAACCAGTATATAAATGGGATAGTTGTCCAAGTTGTGTACACCCTACACCCGATGGCTATATTACTTTCATGAATGACAAGTTTGAAGGGACATATACACCATTTCCAACACATCAATATCCATAATATTCTTTTCACAGCTCATTGAAACCAAAAGGTGGGTTGGATTGCTAGGGGATTCCCACAACAAGGTTTTGGGCCACCAGCATCATATTACAACATATTTTTCAATTAAAAACAATTTTCCCCATATTTAATCATTTATTTGATTGTATCTGAATTTATTTGACTTTATTTGAATTTATTTGCAGTGGGACCTCCCTGGGGTTATCAAGCAATACATAGCAATACATCATGTGACAA
>Ga0126342_10004778_pt1 | contig 23318 bp, 23 predicted proteins | sample Cyp1metagenome_FD_92528 | JGI IMG/M metagenome (GOLD analysis project Ga0126342, IMG submission 92528) | Coral microbial communities from Lord Howe Island, Old Settlement Bay, Australia - Cyphastrea 1 metagenome | ecosystem: Host-associated > Invertebrates > Cnidaria > Coral ...
AAGATAGATAGAGATAGATAGATAGATAGATAGATAGATATAAATAGATAATTAGATTTAGATAAATACATATTAGATAGATAGATATGGATAGATAGATAGGTATAGATAGATAGATAGATAGATAGATAGATAAACAGATAAGAAATAGGTATATATATATATATAGATAGATAGAAAGAAATAAAGATAGAAAGAAATAACGATAGATAGATAGATAGATAAATAGATAGATAGATATAGATAGATAGATAGAAAGATAGATAGATAGATAGTTAAATAGATAGATAGATAGATAGATAGATCGATAGATACACCTGAATATATCTTCGTCATATATATATATATAGCCAGGCTTAAAACTTCAATTTCCTGGTCAACTTCTGTTGGAACTTTAGACATATTATAGACAAGAAATACCCAGACAATACCGTCCAAACATATCTTGCTTTGGCACATCTACCATCATCTTCGACCTTACAGGAGTGTAGAGGTGTCAACGCCGGGCCGTACCTATACTAAATAATGAGGAACAACTCAACCCCTTTCAGCCGACCACCACCACCTTGTTAACATCATTACTACGATTATACTAACTTTTATTATGCTCACTATGTTTGTTAATTACTGTTATTATGGGTGTTGCTCTTGTTGCCATTATTACTATTACATACTATTCCTATTATTTGATATATCCCAGAGATGGTTCCCACTTCCTGCTTGTCCCCTTGGATGTTCACACATGGGTGGGGGTCTCTGAATCAATGGCTGGGAATGTGGCATCAATTGATCGCATTGAAGGTGCCAGAGCTTGTTGAATCATCTCCGAATCTAGGGCGCACTTGAAATTTGCGGCAAAACACCCAATTTAAAAACGGATTTCAACTATTACATAATTACAAATTATTGGTTTGGGGATGATCTCGGAAACGTATATCATTTATAGCAGGGTCGCAATGAGGTCGCAAACGCTGGCCCACAACTACAGGTCAAGACCGACGCCGAAGTCTCATGGTTAATCATCATGTCTCTCGTTTGAAATCATTGAAGCCATTCCGTATTTTGAAAATAATAGCGAACCCCAACTGTTGTGCTGCTCGGATGGGCCATAGGATGCTCTAAATGGCAGTAAATGTTGGCAACTTGCTGACCACCCACCAGATCTCATCATATCTTCAACCATAACCCATTTACCAACTAAAGTTATTCACAAAATCTCACGCACCCCACGGCCATGGCCCATTTTGATGCGCTGCCTTCCGGCCCTCGGCGCTGTCTGTCCGGCCATTTCCGACCGTCAAAAAGGAGGCCCTGGATGGGGACGGTGCACCGTGGAAGGCACGGCTGGCACCACCTGGCCGCCATGGAGATGGCTGGATTTTTCTTCATCACCATCGATGGCACCAACCATAGCTTTAAAAAGGCTGGAAATAAATGTAGAGATTGTAGAGGTTTATTGGTGAATATGCAATATATATATATCATGCCTTTATAATATAGACGCTTCAGTTCGTTTCTAGGTTGGGAATATCGAAGGAGAATAACCACAAGATGGTGGCCCCAGTTGCGTTTGCTAGTTTTTTTCTTAAACATGACTGCTTTTGATATGATATAACTACCATAAATCCGTTAAGTGAACCTACTGATAAATACCAACTTAGCCAACGCACGTATATAGCTAACGAACTCGGGCACCACCTCTGTGTGGGGAATATGATATGGAACATGGGTGCAGAACTTAAGGGAACTTATATAAAAAAATACCCTCTGGTAAACTAACATAGCCATGTGGAAAATCACCATCTTTAATAGGTAAATCAACTATAAATGGGCCATGTTCAATAGCTATGTCAAATTACCAGAGGGTAAAACCAATGGAAATTGAGGTTTGCCTAGTAGAGGAGAGCCCTTATGGAAATCTATGGCGTGGGTGCATGAACGGATGATCAACACATGCAAAAACAACGTGATCATGTGTTTCCTGTGAATCTCCCTCAATCCATTGGCAAACCCAAATCAGCGATACGAAGGGATAATGACAGCGTACAGTGGATCAACATCCTCAATCAAACACCATTGTTTGAGATGATCAATGGAGGCATAAGCAGGGGAGTTGGATTGCAAAAGGCATCAAAAGGTCTATTAGTTAACCAGGGTGAGAATGAGAATCATGTTTGCGAAGTCAATTCATTCAGTCCCATCTTGCTTCACTTCAACAAATATGCGTCATCCATGGGACCACTCTTGTGTGGTGAATGTGGAGCATCAACCCCCGAAATTTCATCACCTCCAAATGTTGCTGCCTCCCTCCACGGAAGCAACCTACGTGGTTCCGCTAGGCTACACACTCAAAAAGTTTAACTATGTGTTTTATTGTGTTTTTCGTATTCTCTCACCGTCCTGTCCCCAGCCATAACCAAGATAGCCGAGGATCCAATAAATTCTGCCATCACAAACATCAAAAACACCCCACAAATGGTGCGAAAGCGCCGCCCCGTTGATGCCGCTGCTTTCGGCTGCATCCGCCGAGTGTGCAAGGGACGCTCCATGGTGGGGTGTTGACCCCGCAAGTCGCTAGTCAACATAGATCTTCTGGACCTGAAAACCATCAATATTATCAATATTTTTTCAAGATTCAATTGGCCTGAATCAAACGGGCCATGTCTTGCAAATGATTCCAGTTTTGACAAACCATAATTGGCGGTAGACTTGTCCCATCTCAAACGGAAAAGCATGGGGGAATGACCCCAAGTACCCAATGGTCAGGCACCAATTGATTGAGGAATTTTCTATGTTCAGTCTGGGAATGGGACGAATTTGGTGCCAAGAGGGGCCAAGATGTCTTTCCTACGTCCAAGTTGCGTGAGCTCCCGGGTTTTCCATTTTGAGTCATCCCCAAACATCGGGAAATCACCATATGCCATGTGCTCTTCAGCACCTTGTAACATCTTCCGGTGCTGGTATCCCACTGTGAGCCAAGATCGGTGCCATCCACGGTTGGGCGGGGATCTGGGGTTTTGATATCATTGCAGTACCATCATATATCCAAAATAAACATGTGCGCAAACATGTGGAAAACGTATTCAAACGAAGGAATATGTGGGTTTTCTAGATGCGGAAGTAACTGCGTACCAAATAAAGATCGCACGTTACAACAAGAGATAGGCAAATAATACTGTTGTCAATGGGGACATTGAAAGCAAAAGTACGTCATATCATTATATAATATACTGCATTCCAAATGCACATTGCATATGCGCAAACAAATAAAAGTTCAAATGCCACATACGAAACAAGCATGGGCTACTTCCTTTACCGCAACAAGTGCCAACCCGAAGACCTATCTCTGCGGCTTGTTGCCCAGTACCAGCTGGGCCTAACCATCTCGAAAATGGTATGCACTGAAACAAAAGTACCCCGGAATCACCTTACATGAACTTAGATGTGGTAAACCCAATAAACAATAAACCATCAACAACTGAAATAGATGTGTATTCACTATTCACCAGCAACAATTGGCATTTATCATTGGGTCTATGTACCACATTGCAAGTATATCGTTTATCCACATGTCTTGGTCCTTGAACAAAAGGCTTTGTCTCAAAATGGGAGGGATACTAATGATGAATCAAAGGGTTTGCGGCGGTTTGGGGGGGAAGTTGGAGTCGGTCCCATCTTTTTTCAAAACACAACAGGAAGCAGCAAGGTAGCATACTCTCTTGACCAAAAATCCATCCCCAAATGTGCGAGTTTTGGTGGCCACAACTCTGGTTCAATCACCCTCTTTTGGGCCCGAAGCTGAAGTTCTCTGGCTGCAACACTGGCGCATTGCTGCGGCCTACACCCAGCCATATCTCTCTGCCACCGTTGGGAAGGGTTAAGAATGTAGTGGTATCAGCGCTGGCATCGAGAGAGGCAAGCCGCTCTTCAGCCTATACAGCAACAAAATCGCCAGAGTTCGCGGTCCGGTGTCTGCCGGGGCATCAAACGACACCACCGCGACACCGCCCGCATCTAAGTTGGATCAAAGATTTTGGCACATCTGGGGCACCCAAAAACTTAGCAGTTATGCATTTGCGTGAGCCATCCTGCAACTGATACAATATCAAATCGAAAACATCCGTCAGTGATCAATGGGACCGGCCTGCAGAATCTGACATGCCATTGGATGTTTTGGGTCCCCCTGATGTGAAACCTCCTCTTCCCATCTTCCAGGGATCCCAGAGTCGCAGGATTATTAGGCTTTCCTGATTGGAGAAGCCTTTTCTGCAAGAAAGCCGCAGGAAATGGCTGCAAATGTCTTGCGTACATTCTGAATTGAATAATGTGATGGCGTCAGTGCGAGGGAGTGCAAGGTCGTACCCGCTTTGGTATTTCATGGTTCGTAAACCATCATAAACCCCACTACCCAGTTTGGTATATCTATCGTAAATCCAATTCTTAAGCCTATTAAGCAGCTTTTTTCAACTTGGCAACTCCAAACGGGGGCACCACCATCATCATACTACATATTACAGTAAGCAAGTCCTGACGGTGGTCCCAAAAAGGGACATTCAGAATTCCCTAAATCTCTAAAAGAAGACGGTTGTTGTTGGGTTGCTTTGGCTATGTAAGTTGCGAAGCCCAATGATGCACCGCCTTTTTCGAAGATTACGGCATATTTTTGTTTGCAACAAATAGTCCAGATATCTCCTTAAATTAGGTCCAAGATATCTCCATGCTTTGATTATTTGGCTAACCTCATGACCGTTTGTCAATGGTTATTCCCATGATATTCCAATAATTAATCATGATATTCCCATGATTATTCCAATGATTGTTCCCATTATTATTTGGTTATTCCTATTATTTCAGCGTTTCAGCAACTGCGCGATTTCACCGCATCCGAACGCAGCGTTTCATCTGCGCCCACGTCCACGAACCCCGGGTCGAGACATTGCCAAATCCTCCCGGCAAAGCTTGGCCCAAGATGTTCAGGCAACCCCTGGGAGAGTGGGAAAGGAACATGCTTTCCTGAAAAAAACAACTCATTGAATACATTATCCAATACATGATGATTATATATATATATATATAAACAATATGTATATACAATATAAAATATAATATATAATTATATATATATGTATAAAATTAATTTACTATATACATGGATCTACATGGCATATTATGGGTCAATTCTCCTTCGGTAAAGCCAACTCCTATCCCGTCCTCCAACCAATCTGGGACATCGGATGCTTCCGGGTCATCTTTCTTCGCCTATCGCAGCATGGCGCGGAAGGAATATCGACTGGACACGTGGAAGTTTCAGTCACTCAAACGACGAAGCAAACATGCCCACTTCATTCAATCCTAATCTATCTTCTATGATCTTATATGCTACATCGACATGTGCAATCCGAATTTATACTTGAAGCCTCAAGTCATTTCGAAACCCCTTTGACGAGGCAAGAATTCTGACTAGGATTTTCCACTGGTGATTTTCAACTTACGTGGGGGCCGTAGGTAATCCCAATCCTCAGGCACCATGTCGCACCTCCTGCATTGCACGCACGATGCTCTTCAGAGATGTTTCATCTTGGCCACGGCAGAGTGGCATCTGGAAATCCATTTGAATATTCAAATCATTTCTACAGGTCTAGATATGTCTAGATCTGTGCGCAGTTAAAAGTTATAAGTTATATAAGCATATATCATATATCCATGTCTGTACATTTTTGTATATACAGTACAAGATGTACAAGTGTATGATAAATGTAGAATTACCAATGTATGTGTGTATGTCATGTCATTTGTGGTTTATCTCTCTTTCGTATGGGTGAACAACTGAGGCAAACGTCCCTGATCGGATTCTTGAAAATTGTGATATTGTTAAACATAACAAGGAGTGATATTGTGAAAAAAAAACAAGGAGTGATATATATATATATAATATAATATTATATTATATAATTGATATATTTTAATGTCGCAAAAATAGCTGGAAAAAACACATCCAAAATGGATCCAAATGGTTTCTATCTCCTGGTGTGTTCACCCCGTTTGATCTCACCTGCTCGGCTGGGACGATCCGCGGAATAGATGATTTGGGCATGGATTTGCCCAGAAAAACATGTGCCTAATTTTGCATGAAGACCTGATAAGGATTGGTAAGGATTGATGAGTTCTAAGTACAGCTACTTCCCTTGGTAGCTTTCGAAGATTCAATTCCACAAGAACACACCGTCAAAAACCGACCACCCTCAACTTCTACCCCCTACAGGCACGAATTCCACTTAATAAAATCACAACGACTGCAGCACTTGGGAGTACCCTTCAATAATCTTCAATAATTTTCAGCAAGTATGGACAACTCACCATTTTTAGCCTATTTTTCAGGGGATTTCCCCAACCAGATTTCCATACCGGGTAACCACCCTTTAAGCCAACAGCTTTTACGGTTGAAAAACCAAGCAGCTGTTGCCCACAAAGGATGTAGCCCGGCCCTTGTTGCCGATACGGCCTGTCCTGTGACGTCGACATCCCATGGGGAGACACCCGAAATCCCATGGCGGCAAGGCGTCACCATCCGTCACCCCTCCAGGCCTGCCAATGCGATGCACATAGGTTTCACCTCAATCGTTGACATATTGGAAAGACATTGGCGCATCACAGCTTTGGGATATCCAAGTTGGATACCAGCAATTCATACATCTCAGGCTTACCAGTTCCTCCCGTAAAACTGCTTTTGTATCATCAAATGTGGTGAAGAACACCATCACCTACTTGGGGTGATCATCATAAGGATCCCAGTGGATGGCCCCGGGAGCTGGAGTCTATATGAATCTACGGCCCCCAAGGGAACTCATACCATACCCGATCTTACCATCTGTTGTCCCTCCCAAAAGCTTAGAAATTGGGCTTTTTATAAAACATCATAAGGGCTTAATGGTGACCACCGGGCCGCCATCGTTGGGCAAATCGAAGTTCACGATGTGCTCAATGCCCGGCACGTCCAAGCCACGCGCCGCCACGTCTGTGGCCTAAAGAAAGACCCGATCTTCCGAGTCGTGATAGCGAAAAAATATGGGGATTCACCACTTGGGGATATAATATGGGCATATAGCTGATATAGATAGCATAAAAAAGGCACATAGACTGATATAGTATAACAGTATAACTGCTATAAATATTTATAAGTGATGTAGTATAACGATATCTGGATATGAAGCTGATATTGTGTTTTAGTAGGATTTCACTGTTCTTTTTTTTTAAGAGGTTGCTATCTTACAGTAATGAATAGGTTGGCTATGGCCACCAAGCAACAAAAAACATGGGCTTGAAACATATCAAAACATATCCTCTGCATAAGCGGGTCTGAACCTGCTTATATGAAAAAAAAACATTACAAGGCAATAAGGGGGTGACAAGTGGATTGACCAAGCACAAAAAAAACACGATACAACCCATGTGGCAGTACAACTGGTTGAAAGGTCCGTGTGGGTCAAGTTGGTTTTGATATTTTTTGGGGAGGCCACATGCTATGCGGCTATGCGGGTCCTTCTGTGAAAAGAGGAGTTGGCTTTAGCATGCTACACGTGATTTTACAAACCACACTAGGTGAAAATTATGTCAGCTATCAGTGGCTATCAGTGGTCAATAGTTGGGTCTTTACCAATTCCCAACTAAGGGACATCCAGCGACGCTGGCTCTGCGTGATCCACATGTTATGAAGTTGGGATCTTCATCCCAATGAAGGATTATTTCTAAAAATGGTTGAAACCACCAAAGTGAAGATGTTCTCGTCTCTTCAGAAACATTCAAAAAAACAGCACCTTCAAAAAAGCTGGAACAATTTGTAGACCCATGTCCTTTTGTGGAATGGTCCAATGTGCTGTTCTATCTACGTGAGGCTAATATTAGCATGTCGGAACGTGGAGGAAAGTGTCTCTATGCATCAAAGCAATTGGGACAAAATTAAGTTAGACATGCAATACCGTTTTGCGCAAAAAATATGAATACTATACTGCATAAGACGATCCGAGAATCTGTGACAATCAGCAACCGTCTATTAGACAATAATAGAAGACATATGTAAATAGATATATATATATATATATCTAAATGCATATGTAAATCACTGTAAATCATACTCTATAGTACTCTATAATACTCTATACATATTACTATATTACTCTATCTGTTTGCCAAACATCTGCATTGTGCACAGGTAATGTCAGTAATTACCGGAATTGCTTGGGGGCTTACACACAAAAAATGGTAATATAACGAAATTTTATTTGAACTATATATCAATTGGACATATTATTCATGAACATTGGTACCCTCCTCAACACAAGACTTGGTCGCAGTTCGTCCTGGCACTGCTTTGTCCGAGACACCACAAGCACGCTGATGCGACCCGACTTCACATCGGAGAGCGCACGGTTGCGCTGGGTTTGCACCGTTCCTGACGGGTGCAACCCTGGCATCAACCGGGCATTACTGGTACTCACAAATTAGCCATGGGGCCGGGGCTATGCCTTAAGCAATGAACATGTGATTCAACATTACTGGTCATAGCTTTCAGTCAAACCAATGTCATGTTCTCTAGGTCATTGAATGGGAGCTTGGTTCCAATAAGCGGGGTGATTCTTGCAGAGTGGCACAGGAAATCCTATGTTTTTCACTGGGCAATTGCATCTTTTTACTTCTCTCGAAGCAATTGATCTACTAAGGTTGCTTGATCATTGCCGCGCTATAAAGGATACCTACCGGTATATAAACATGTACATTTATGTATTGCATATATTGTGAAATTGGTTGTAAAAATATGTGCGATCTGCAAATGTTCTATTCGTATTTTGAATAAACTTATACTATATTTGTACCTGCTATATATATTTATATACACACTGCATACAAAATGTACATTTCCAGAAGCTAGATTTTGCGTAACGAGCATGTTATGTTTGCTCAGCACTGGCCCCATGATTTCTTCATGTGTGCAATGTTCAAGTTTGCTTTCTCAACCAAGTGAAATACATCTTTGTCTGCGGTGGTGCTGAGGCTTCAATAAGTTCGTTCCATGCATTGACACTATATACTATATATACACTATTTTGTTGGACAACATAATTTCCAGGCATCATATTGGCAAGTTGTTTGACAGCCTTGCCACAGGTGCCTCTTGCACTTTCAATCCAGGTACACTGTGCATATCAATAAGTCGCTGTGGGTAGCTCCATCCATTGCAAAACACGCCCTTGTTCTTAGCATGTTATGAGCCACTCAATAACACAACAAAAAAACTCAATAGACAATATACATCCCCAAAAAGTTAGGCCAGCGCCCCCAGGTGGTTCTAGATGATATTCATCAAGTATATATATATATATATAGTCACATAGTCCCATTTCTATCTTTTTGGGGTTGCTAAATCTCTGAACATACTTACACAACCTCAACCAACCAGGAGTCCTCCATGCATGGAAGCCGATCGGATCCCGCGTGATTGGAGCTGCTGAGTGATATCGTCCACCATGTTCTGGCGAAGTCGTAGCAGCAGTTTCGAGAAAAAAAACAGGAACCCTTTATATTTGATGATGAATGGTGAAAGCCATGGTTCCTGTGGATTGTCCCTTAAACCAATCCACAGATTTAAGCTTTAAAATCGGGCAAAAGAATGGGACTATGATTTTCATGGCTACATATGGCAAAATTTCCTTGAACGAATACTTGCTGGTTGGATGGGAAATACATGCCGATAAAAATGGTGAGAACTAACCCAGTAGTAGTTGATGGACATAAAGAACACTGGTGACATTTATGATGATAATCGCAGATTGTGCTTACATTAGCGTATAACTAAATAAATATATATATATATAATCTTATATAATATACAGAGCTTAAAATAAGGTTGCAGTACATTGAGCACACAAGGAATCGCAAGAATATGTGAGGTACTCACGCGATGGTATGGATACCAGGACGCTGGCAGCACCAATGCCCGCCTCATCGAAAGCCTTCCCTCAACTGATTGGATCTGATGTTTCCAAATTACCATGGTTGGTAGTTTCAACTTTTCAACAAATCCAAAAACAAGTGAGTAGGCACGTCTCAATAACTTAAGACACCAGCCAGTATCAGTCATGCCGTTGTGGACAAAAACAAAAAAAAACGGAGGTCAGGAACCGACCCCTCCGGGGAACCGTCCCCCTCCGGGGAACCGTCCCCCTCCGGGGAACGTTCTGATATTTGCCAGGAACTGGTTCATATCGAAACTTCTTGGGTCAGTCAAACAGATTTCAAGGGATCATAAGCCACTTCTGGCCGAATTCTAAGAGATTTATCTCTAGTTCACGAATCTGCAAAAATAGCTGAAACATCATACGGCCAGCGGGGATGCTTCCCCACCATTCACCGTCGTTCCAGTGATGCTGCCGTCACGACCGTCGCCTTGGTGTTGGCAAACACGATGGTCTTCTTTGGGTTTCCATCATCTTCACAGACCTGGCGCGGAGCATGCGGAGAGCCAAGATGATCCCATGAAATCTGGTGATTTTTTGGGGGGAAAACCAATCCGAATTCACTAGTGAATCATCATTGTCCCACAAAAAATTGATTTATCATTTTCAAACAAACCCACTAATATTGTCTTTGAAAGAGTTCAGGCTAGTCTGTTGGGGCATATCTATGGTATCCTAGGGTTCTATGACATAAACACCAGTAGTCCAATAGTAGTGGTTTCTGAACTGGGTCCACCTTCTGAAAAAGCGGGTAGGAAGACTTGCCTCGACCACTACGCAATGCATAGAAACCAATTGAGCCATGAAGAATACCCCATTTTCCCATCCCACAGAGGACTGGTTGGTTGGCGGATATTCCTACTATGTGTTGTAATAATCCCAAACCAGAGTAGCAATGTGGATTATTACTACTATACTGTTACCTAATATTAAACTGCAACTAGTATAGCTCCCCTATGACAACAAGTCTACAGTGTCTGTGCGGAAGCTGAGAGGGTACCTGTTGCAAAATTTCCCGTGCGGAGGAGCTTCACTAGCCAAGCAACGACTTGATTTCGGAAGGCAACGTGGTGACAATGTAGTTAGCTAAGTTGGTTCTGACCTAAGGCAACTACTGTTGATGGGAAATAGATCTATAGTCCAAGCTTATCTAAGTGATTTATTTCGCCATGGCGAGTGCTGTGTATTCACCAACTTCTGACCGGATCATTTTCCCAGGACCACCATCTATGGGGGATTGCCCATTGCCATGATTACAGAAGGCTATTGCAATGTATTGCATATCAAAGGGAATATAGGGAATATGTTCAGTCCAAAATTGGGCATACCCCAGAAACATGGCTTAACTATGGATGATATATGGCTAACATTCCCCAATCGTGGCTGATTCATAGGGGTCCCGTCTCGACGTCCCTGGGCCTCGTTCAGAACGTCACACAATTTATCAAACTTGCCACTCCAAGATACCTGGCGGCTGGAGGGAAAAAATGCTGAATGATTATATATATTATATATATATCATGATATATAAACAAATAATTCTGCATAATATGATGATTCCATACCCCAAACATGTTTAAGAAGGTACTTGGATGTACTTGAATCCATTGTATATGTGTATATATATATATATGTTATTATGATTGATTGGGTACGTACAAATGTAACACATGCAAATATGCAAAACGCATTGGAATCATGCGTATGTATCATCACTATACGTGCATGGACATGGGCAACAGAAATACATGTAAATGTAAAGAAATGGAAAATATTCTGGAATATGTGTATACATATGTTTGATATATACCTTCATCTAAGGCTGCATGAAAAAAACAAGCTAGCAAATCAAGCTTCACCTAGATACCAGTTGACCTCAAACATTGACATTGGACTTGCAATCATCTGCCACTTTCTTTGTCATTTGAGGTGCGATTAACAATTATTGATGGCTGCTTCATCCTGGGTTTACATTGTTCCGGAATTGGTTAGATCCCCGTCCACCTATATCCTATATCCCCATTCATTATCCCCATTTGAATTTTCCATGTTAATAATCCCAACTGTGGGGATAATAATGGGATATCAATTCCAAAAAACTAACAAAGGAATAGTTGGAATTATGATAAATCACCGACCATAAATAGGGGGTACCTTTACCGTTTCCAGTCATGGGTGGTTTATGACATTGTTTTAGCCACATTATTATTAGGTATAGTTGGAATTATGATACCTTAACTTTAGAATTTTGGTATTTATAACCTAGGTTTAGTTGATATAAATCTATTCTAAGAGATTTTCTGGAGAACTTAAAGGGTTCTCGCGAAGAAGACGGGCGGCCACTGGAATCAGCCACCTGCTCGAAGAATTGTTCGACGTCAGTTGCTGCATGACCCACCTGGCTAAACGGCGCAGTTCAAGACGTGGGATGGTGAGTACCCACCATGGTAAGCTAACATAGCTATGGAAAATCATCATTTTTTAAAGCTAAATCAACTATTAATTTAACAAATTACCAGAGGGTATTCGTGGGATATTTTTCGCGGAGATATTATATGAATATCATGAGATATCCCTGTTATTGATTCTATCAGTATATATATAATGCATTTTGAATACATCTAGACGGTTATATAAATATATGATGTTATACATAAAGATAGGGATAAATGATTTTAGAATAGGTATTTATAGTCGTATCTATTTATACTATGTATCTCATATATAGATATTGATGACTAAATAAGATATGAAATGACAAACTATAAAACAATTGTACTTACCACAAATGCATGGGTCAAATGCATGGGTTACGTATTATTCCTGGGGTCGAAACGTACCCGCAAAAGTTACAGGGACCGTGTATAAATATATATATATATATATAGTATATTATAATATCACCAAAAATGGCCTTCATCAGTTATATATCTATAAATATGTGTGCGTGATCCATATTTCAAATCATTACTGGGATATCTCATCAGGTCCTCTGATGATATCTCACAAAATGTGGCTTTTTGAATTTTCAACATCTCAAAACTATACGAAGCATCATAAATCACAGGTATCGCGGTCTCAGCCTGGCCAACTGAGATGCCATAGTACGCTGGATCCAAGAAATCCAAAGCCATGTCCTGCATCTCCTGCCAAACATGCCGTGAACATGCGAGAAACCTGGAAGACACACCATGAATTTCCCTTGTTTCAATAAATTGATTGGAACTGCCCAGACGAGTTTTGTATCGGAAAACTCGGTGTTTGGATGGGCCAAGAGTCAAAACAGAAGACTTTCCAAGATGCTGGATGATTTGGGATGAACATCCAAAGTGCCAGCTATGTTTGAATGTCTTGTCCCGCAACCCAAGCTTTCCCAGTTTTGATTCCTTACATTGGTCATCCTAAAATGTGCGAGCGATTGAAGCACAAGAGGGTCCTTTGCAAAATTACAATCATTCCGAGAAAAAAAAGTGCATCAACTATAGTACGTCTACTTACTATCACCACACAAAGGGGATAGCGCATGGCGAGAGGCAACCCTTTTCTATCCACATTTTACCCTCCTAAGTTGACCGGAGGGTGTTGTTTCTTATCTACGCTAATATTTATCCCAACTGTTATGTACATTCAATGTAGTCTGAAAAGAAGAATGTATGATAAAGAAAAAGAAAAAACACAAATGGACATTCTCAACCATAGTATCATCCCCACTTAGGCTGCCCTGGTCACAAAAGTAAATCCCTTCGATTTCGACCCCGGCCCTTGGGTCATTTCTCCTGCGGGAAGGTCGCTGAAAACATCATGGTCTGCCGTCCGCCCTGGCTGTCGGCAAACATCGACCGCATCCAATTTCTGGCGCGTGCTTCTTTGAACGAAACCATCCAAGAAATCTTCAGAATTCAGAATGGGAATACCCTTGTCACGAAAAACATTTATTCATCGAACTGTATACATATATAATACACACTATGTGTGCATATGCAGGGTGGAAACGTATGTATATTACATGCATGTTCCCTAATGTTCCTTTCATGTACTAATTTCATGTACCGTACTACGATCACTTTGTGGCTTGAGGGCTTGAGGGCTTGAGGGCTGATTGGAACTCACCAACGGCTCGGCCTCACCAGGCTCCGGCATGTTGTAGGTCTCAATGATATTTCCTCGGCTGCGGCGTTGCGGATGGCATATCAGCTCTGAAGCTATCGGAGCCTATCAGCAGCGTGCATCCAATCTCTTGGGGAAAAAACGTGATCCAGCATGACATACCATCAAATCATGTATCGATATGTATCGATGGAGTTGCGCATTTCAAAAACACACCATTGAAAACCTACCGAGGGGCCACCCTTAAGCTGTATGAATCCTTTAGGGATTTCCCTCCAGGATCATCTGTTGAACTTCCAAGGGGCGAATCTGAGGCTCAAAGCCCATGTCCAGCATTCGATCCGCCTCATCCAAGACCAAAAACCTGGAGCGAACCACGATGAACCACGTTGAGATTCGGTCATCTCACATAGAAGTGGGAAACAAAACAACATGTGGGTCATGACTATAGGTAGATATTACCCAGTTTCATGGTGGATTTTCACAGACATGTTTGATTCCCAGAATGAACCGGGACCTAAGAACGTACAGCCTGCTGGGACAATCCAACTGAAGTCAGGATGGTGGATCACTTTTTGGTGCAAAAAAAAGCCAAGATAAGTTGGGTGCCCAGCCATCAAGGACCAACAAGGACCACCTTGATCGTTTTGACATAGCAAGGGCTACGGGGAGGCTGATCCAATGAGAAATCCCAAGATGGGATGGTGAAAGTCCATGGGGCCATTGCTCATGCAACACATTGGGGTTAATATGGGTTAACCCTGGACACTATTAACCCATAATCACTGGAACATTGGGTTAATATGGGTTAATAGTAAGCAATCACTGGACATATTCACTGTGGAATGCATGATCAAGTCAGATGACCATATCAAAGTCTATCCAGGCCGCTTGTGGGATGACCATATCAAAGGACAAAGTGACTTCCAGCATTAAATACGGTCACTGTATGTCACTGTCAAATTCTCTTTTTGTGTGCTTCAAGTTCGCAATTTTTACGCACCGGGTTGATGTTCAAAAGAAACATTCTATTCCGCGGCACCTACCCTGTATTTTAAACTTCAACCAACTTCAAAGGAAAAAGGACATGTCTTATCTTCTTGACCCTCCGGAATCAAACTTGACAATGGTTTTTTTCTCCACAAAATGGGGTTTTCCATGGTTTTCCAAGGTTTTCCCATTGAAAGCTCCAGGGAATGTTCAAAAGCCATGTTTAACTACCGGCTCCGGTGTCCTCAAGGATCATGCCCAGGAGCTTCACTTCCTCCATGCTAATGACCTCCCAAGGCTTTTTCGCCAAAATCACTGGGGAATCGACGCGTTGTCACAATGATCCATGCGAATCATCATTAAATGGGGACAACTCATGATCTAAACCACTGGATTCATCTGGATTCGGGGTTTTTCGGTATATCATGTCATTTTCTTTGCGGAACAAAACCCACATGTGTCCGGGAACAGCACTCCATGACCAAAAAAAAGAATGCCCAGTGCATCCGAGCAGCGCCACGCGACAAGAAGTCGTCCAAGCGGCCCGGGGCGCACACCACAATTTCCTGAGGGTCCAAGTGACATCCCCAACTCAATGGCCACCCCCTTTAGCAACAAAAATAATATGGGGGTACATGTGACATTCTTCCACAAGTACTGACAGTATATAAATACAATATAATATAATGTGTATATATATATATAAATAACAATATACGTGTATATATATATATATATTATATAACTCTCTCTCTCTCTCTCTCACAATCCGCCTTCAGACCAAGTCTGCCTCAGCCTGAGGGGCGAGACACTTACAGTATACTTCTATAGGATTCTATGTATCTATACTAACCGCTATCTAATTCCAAAATCCCATCCACATTCCATTGACTAAAGCGCTCAGGAGCGATTCCAGCGGCAATGTTTCGCAACTGGCCCACCGCATCTTCACCTGTAGCTGCAGCAGGTCATGACAAAAAAATGTTTCCATAGTCATGGGGGTTGCCCCAATAGCTGGATGGAATCCCAAAATAGAACGGATACTTTAGGGGGACCCACATGACTTAGGAAACCTCCATATCAGCGTTCAGATCCACATATTTTTAGGGAGATCGAATCCTTATGAAAAAAACAACTCAAAGATTGAAGAAAATGACCGGAACACCCTGTTTGACTTCCAAATATAGGGGGTTTTCCATGGTTTTCCTGTTTTTTCTCTCGCCTAATACCGGAGTGAACACTATTTTGACTGGTCAAACCGGTCAAACGATGAATCCCTCCATGTTTGTGGTCAAGACCTTCCAGAACCGCCATAAAATCCCATCATCTTCTCATGTGCATGATCTACTTGGATCTACTTGGTGGTTACAACCTGAAAACTATGAAAGTCAGTTGGGACTCTCTTCCTGTTGCTTACATCCCCATTAGATAAACCTATTATAAACTCATTCTATCATTGGGGCTGTGTCCTGGGGTTCCCATGTCCCTGCGGCCAGGCACCGCCGTAAATGGCTTGAACACGCGCAGGGCTACGAAAGGTGAGGCGCTTGGCCTCCTGGGTGATCTGTTGGCAAAGCTCACCTCGCAGATCAACGGATTTTTTTTCCTCGAAAATCCCTGGAAAATCCAGAAGAATATCTGGAGATTAAATAAGGAAAGATCCATCATCCGGAATATTCTGGAATATTTTGGAAAGATCTGGAAATTGTATCTGGTAAAATGTTGGAAACAAATGGAAGCTGAAGAAAAACCATTCAAAATCGATCAAAATTGAATTTAGTTGTGTTGAACTGGTGGCGTTAGGGAATTTTTCCGATGGTTTGTTGGATTTTGAGCATGCAATCCTTTGAGCTTGATATAATGATTGGCCGAACTCAATTCTCCTTCTTCTATCCAATGTCAGGGAGTAACCAAACCCTTTAATTTTCCAGTTTGTGGTTTGTTTGTATCTCGGGACCCTCAGGTCTTTCAACATCTATTATCACCATTTTTTGGAAGAGAAATCTGATTGCAGCTTTCTCGTGCAGTTGGAGTTCAAACCCTTGAAACTTTAAACATCTTGAAACATACCTTACATGTCACTACTCAGATTACTCATGGGTAGCTGGGTAAATCAAGCCCCCTCTTCATATCATATACAACTTGGCATCCCCAAAAGTCCTCAAAAGATCGAAACCAGGGGATTGCCATATCTCCTACGGTGCTCAATCCCCATTCTTGATGGCAAACCCGTATGTTTGACGATTCAACCCCCTTTTTTCGTAGTTTTCGCAATGCTTACCATAAAACGTGGAGGTGTTCCATGGCCGTGTTGAACTAACAAAGGGAAAGCCTTGTAGAGGTTTCGATGATCGAGGCGCGTGTGGGAGCCAAAACCACGCAGCTGGGAGCAACCGCTCCTTCCTTCACTTCCTGGCGTGAACTGCAAGGTAATCAAATGTTCCCTGAAGTTAGACAGTGGATTGACGGTAAGTATAGCACCTGAGAACAAGCTGGAAGCCTTAAAAAGTGGGATAAATATGGATTTATGATTTATATGTAATATGTACATATATATATGAAAACAACTATATAATATATAATCAATATATATATAAATATAAATAAATAATAAATAAACAAATAAATAAATAAATATATATAAATATATATAAATAAATAAATAAATAATCAATAAATAAATGTGATGCCTTTTCCAAGCCAGAATGATTCCTGCCATGTTAATATTTCAGCCCTGGCAAGCCTTTGGACCCGCTTGAAGTGCTGCAGTGATGATAGGAACCTCACAGTTTGGGCTGGGTCCTAGCAGCTTGGAACACCTGCATGGTAATCTGAAACCATCAAACACATTCGAATTAGTGGATGTTCCATCTCAAATCATCTCTTTGAATCCAGTTAGCAATTGAGCTGTAGCATGCTATTGCCATCCAAATGCGATAAAATGTCTATAGCCAGGAAAGTATCGGAGACAGTTAAAACAAATGGCATGATGCCGCAAATTGAATAAGTTGGCCAATGATACCCCATGCAAGCTATGGAAACCTGTTATTCAAATAGGGAAAAGCATGAAGAAACCGATGCCATCTTTTGATTCTATATTATATATATATAACTATATATATACCTATTTATTTCTATACCTAGCTGCTGACCCAGCTATTGAAAATCCCCATTTCACTAGGTAAATCATCCATGAACGGACCATTTTCCATAGCTATGTTACTGTAAATTACCAACGGTTAAATCAATGTCTATCAATGTCTTGCAGTTTTCCCAGTTTTCCCCTACAATTTCAGCCACCAACTCCATCAGTTACCTGATCTCCCCATGCATCTGGGCAGCCAAAAACGCTGCAGTCTTACCACTGCCTGTCTGGGCAGTCACCATGACGTCACTGCCTTGGACTGCAAAAACTGCGAACATCACTGGTGGTCTCAACGTGTTTGAAGCTCCCTGAAAAATCGTGAAACATTGCACTCATTGGGGTTCGGATCATCATCACTTTTTTTGAAATTGAAATTGCTTGAAACCACCCGCCAGACAATATGTTCAACCGCGGAAAGCCAAATAAACACAATGACCAAGCCAATTTTGGAGAGTGATTGGTCTCTGATCGCATGATTACCTTGCAAAAGACATTGTCAAAAAACATTCAAATTTTGATCCACTGGAACCGAAGGCACCAACCAAAAAAAGAAACTGCCGCTGGGGGTCCCCGACCTTCCAGCACCGCAGGGATGCTGTACTTTTGCACTGGCGTTGGGATGTTGTAGCCACACCTTGAAGTGGAGCGTTGTAGCATTCTACGCCAAAGGACTAAGTTTCGAACCATTTATGGCATCCTTGCATATGCATACTAGCTGTTATCAATGAACCATACATATATCATTAATGGAAGTATTTCTGACCGGCAAGCAGCAAAATAGACAACTTCCCAAGCAGGTTTAATTTAGTTACAATCTTGGCATCCTCTGGGCGATTTTGAGGCAAGAAAACCTGGGAAACAAAATAAAATCACCCTACGAATCATGTAAAACAAAACCACCAAGACGCAGACTGTACATAACCCCAACATCCGAATCCTCATTTTCTGCCAAATTACTGCGCTTTAACCCCAGTCAATATACAATTGCTTCATGGCATCATCTACGTTGCTCAACCCCAGGTACAAGGGGTAAATTGCCATTGCATAACGGGATTCGCAGCCAATGGATTGGGTGGAGGGAACATTTACAGGAACTCCATATATTTCATGGGAAAAACATGGAAAAACCATGGGTTCATGTAGGTTTTCCCTGAAACCAATCCAATGAAACGACGGGTCACCTGTCCAAGTTGTCGGTCAGCTCCTGGGGCAACTCGTATCTCTCACCTGAGGCACAACTTCATATGAAAACGCTAGGAGAATGATGGATCATCATGGGTGCATTGTATTAGTGCTTTTTGGACCAAAAAAACAACATCAACTTTTGTATCTATATGTATTGTTGGTGTATGGATGGTTGGACTATGTTGGACTCCAAGCACCAAGTGCTCTCAATCTTAGCAAAGAGAGCTTGGACCAGTTGCTACCAGCTGAAACTTGTCAGAGGTTGCCCTGTACCAGACTTGAAGCCACCTGACAACTAATTAGTGATTAAACTTGGAACTATCAAGTGTAGAAATTGTGAGGTGGCGCTGCTTTGTGTTGAGGCAAGGCAGCAGTGCTGGTGAAGAACTGAAGAACTGAGGCCAATGGCATCTACCACAAGCGATTGCAGCCATCAGAAATTGAAATTTGTCTGGGTTAATCACTCCCGGCAGGTGCCAAACACCTCATTCTTTGTGAGTCTTGCCCAGGGCAATGGACAAAAAGATAGAATTGTTGGGGTTGATTGTTGTTCAAACCCTTCATGGATTACAGTATATTGACATATATATATATATATGCATGCATCCGTTCTAAAAATATGTATGCACATAAGGTGTCCCCCACCTTGAAAAAACTAACCGCTTGATGCCCCACTGTTTGGGTTGCAATTTGAAATTGGAAATCGCTTTGGCCGAGGCCATGTTGAACCTCAAGGCTAAGATTTAAATCTAGTGATTGTCAGTGTCATGGAACCTGGATATTGATATGCAAACTTAAAATATGCGTGTAGTCAAGATCTGCATACGTATTCTGCATGTACATTTGTGAACCAAAGAAACTATACATATAACATATTGTACTATGCATACATGATTAACAACGATATACACACACATATATATACATATAATTAGACTGCAGATATAAACATATATATATAAACATGCATATATATATATATAAATATTTAAACGCATATACATATATATATATATTATATACATATATATATAAATATATATATATATATATAAATAAATATATATATATATATCTATATCATCCATATATGTATAGTATATACATACAGATATGATATGCTTTTTCCTCCTAGCACTGGATCTTTCGCCAGGCGTCAAGCTTCCTGAAAGGACTTGATGGGGATTTCCCGGCCAGTGCCGCCTTCGGTGGTCACCTCAATGGGCGAGGTAGAAATCGACCAAATCATGGGCTTTTTTCAATGGGAAAATCATAGGAATCTATGGGGAAATGAACTAAATCGCCAAAGGCTATATATATATATATATATATATATATTTAGATAGATAGATAGATAGACAATTGTCATGCAAAAATGAAGATTCTTTCAACCCTCCAACTGAAAACATAGAAACACTGTGAACAAACAACTTAGAAAAAAACAAAAAAACAACAACAACAACAACAACAGCAACAAGCATAGAAAGCATAGCACGCATGAAAAATACATCTTGTGTTTCACATGGTTGAACTGATCATGGCACACACACAAAAATTGAACGGTGTAAATCAATAAATTCCATGATGACACCTGGATGTGTTGATGCTCAAGCATGGGAGCCTGCATGGTATCAACAAATTGGTGTAACCTGTTGCCATCTGGTGCTGGCACCAACACGCAGCCACAAGCGTCGGATAACAGATTATCCCATTAGAATATCAAACAGCACCATTGGGTAAGTAATATTGGGTAGCCCCAGCAACGACATGCCAATGGTGAACACCCCTTGGGATGATTGGAGACTAGTGGCAACAAAAAATGCTGGTTGATAAATTTGGGAAACTTAAGCCAAGTACCTCAACGCATGTGTAGAAATAGCTGGAAAAATACCTGGAAGTCAAACATGGCGATGGATTCTTTCCATTTTTGATGTCTTCATGTCATCTTCCTTAAGTAAATCGATAAAGAACATGGCGAATCATTGCGATGGATGGATCCCCTTTTTTTTTAATGGGACGATGGCCACAGGCACCTCGATATTGTCGTACTTCGAAAAATTGATGCCCGCGACCACATGGTTCGCACCGAAGAGTCTCCTTTCTTGCATCTCCCAGTGTCGATCATCCTCGGCATCGATGGCCATTTTGCAGCCGATGGTGGGAGTTTTTCATGTTCACCCAACATCACAGAAAAGCCACGCATCGAGGCTTTGGTCCTTTGGCCGCCTTGAAGATTGCTTGTGTCAGTGCGGGTAGGGATGCTGATCCCATTTCACCCCGTGAGATACTTAAAAAATCTCACGGATGTTGACCAAAACAAATCCCATATTTTCTCCAGATCAATGACATGAAAATTCACAAGAACAAATGACGTGATCCCACTGATTGACCAAAAAAACTGTCGATCATGACACTTTCTGTTTAAGGGAGGTGGGCATTGTCAACATGGTGATGAAAATCATGATGAAAGTGCTGTTCTGCATGGACAATGATGATGGTGATGATATCTGTTATCATATTGGATGATGTGTTTCATCATTATAAAACCGTCATGTGTATTGTCATCGCTCGGACATTATGTTTGTCATTGCCATTCTTATCATTGCTAGTATTGTTGCTATTGTTTGTCATGATGATGTTCAGTCCTTCGCACAGCCAAAGAAAGGATTTGAAAGTAAGAAAGAACCCTATTATACATATATATATATATATATTATATGTGCGTGTGTCTGCATGCGCGTTTAATTTAAAAAACAAAATGGAATAATATTGACATAATATATATATATATTTATAATATTTCCCCAACGACGAGAATCCATCTTCGGAGCGCCTATGTTCAGTAACCTCTGCTGATACTGAAAGAACTGCGCGGTTTCGCGCCGGCGCTTCATTTCAGTCCGCTCCTGATGGGGGAGTTGCTGATCGGAATGGATTTTGGGCTTCAACGACCTGCCTTCAAATACTGCCATGGTAAAATCTACCTTTTTTGGGGTTCGATCTCATCATCCTGAGCACCTTGAGGTCGTCACACAGAAATCCCAAGATCAATCTATTGAACTTCACCCTTCACAGGTCGCAATTAGATATACTTAAAAGTGGCTAATGCATAATCAAGGTCATCATGAAATGGACATACTTGGTCACATTAATTGTGTTAAATAATGGCTTTCATTCCACTTACAGGATCTCCCTTATGGCATTTCTATGTATTTTTCCGAGCATCTGCTTGTTCTTCGGCAGACATACTACGGCCATAGCCGCCGCCGCCATAGCCACCGTAGGGCCCCCGGCGCAGCCTCGTCCCGCGCCGCGCCACGGCCGCGCCCGAGGCGCTGAGGAGACCCAGCACGCTGGCAGCGCTGGCGCCATGGGCCGAGGCAGGTGAAGACCTGGCGGAAATGATTGGAAAATCATGGGGTGATGGGAAAATGATGGGTTTTCTCCCTAGGTTCCTAGATGCGGTACATCCACAACAAGTTCCAACAAATGGGCTGGGACATGCTGGGACATGTTCTGCGATTCCGATTTTCCGCAAGTTTCAAGATGAGAAATGTAACAAAGCCCGACTTACAGTGGTACAACAAGGGGATGACTCCACCAATTCTACCCAATTCTAACACCAAAATCTACCAAATATGCATGCTTCCGTTCCTAGTAATTACTTTGCTGTGACGGCCCCTTACTATCGGTTCAACTTTATTTACAACCTAATCTCACTGGTGAATCACGTCATACTTCATTTGAATAGGGATATTCTATGAGGGATGCCTTAAGGGGATACCCCCGTCAACATACCTCAGAATAATTATAATATTATTCCGGCACCCGTTGAGTTCAAAAAAATAAATTATTCTAAGAACTCATGAGTTCATATGGAA